>OIXQ01000226.1_pt1 | contig 27843 bp, 21 predicted proteins | sample 1587791 | NCBI WGS metagenome assembly OIXQ01 (sample SAMN03283273) | human gut metagenome | biome: human-associated habitat; material: feces | host: Homo sapiens | place: Peru | collected 2012
GAGCTTGTATCTTGTAACGTCCGCGGATACGTCCGCCTGTTCCCCCGTCTATGACGCTGCGTAACATGTGTAACATTTTAAAGGTTGTCTCTTCACTCAGAATCTCTTTCATTTGCGGAGTGAAATTTGCAATGGTATTGCCGTATGAATCTTCGATACGTGTCACAAACATTGGTTCAACCCGGATACCTCGGTTGGCAAATGTTGAATAACCGCTGACCATTTCCCCGACTGATGCGTCGGCTGAGCCTAAGCAGACAGAGATAACCGGGTCAATCTGGCCTTGTAATCCAAAGGAATGGAGCAAATCAACAAATTCGTATGGGGATAATTGTCCCATCAGATAGGCTGTTATCCAGTTGTCCGAGTTTTGCAAACCCCATTGAACCGTTACCATTTCACCCACCCGCTTTTTATTCGAGTTTCGAGGAGTCCACAGTTTCCCGTTGTAATCCTTTAATTGGGGCTGCACATGCAATATTTCGTCGCAAGGAGAAATCCCTGCGTTCATCGCTAATGAATATAAGTATGGTTTAATGGTAGAACCAATCTGCCTGCGCCCTCCATTTACCATATCATATTGGAAGTAATTGTAATCTATGCCTCCCACATATGCTTTCACATAGCCGTTGTGAGGATTCATGGACATGAAAGCTGTGCGGAGGAAACTCTTATGGTAGCGGATGGAATCCATAGGAGACATGATGGTGTCAATCGGTCCATTCCAAGAGAATACTCGCATTTCGACAGGCGTATTGAATACTTTCCGCATTTCATTCTCTTTCATGCCGCTTTTTTTCATGCCTCTGTAACGGTCGGTCTGGTGCATCGCACGTGTCATGATGGTGTCAATCTCGCCTTGTCGCAAATCTTTAGAGAACGGAGCGTAGCTGCGTCCTTTTTTCTCCTTGAAGAACTGCGGCTGCAAATTTTCTCCGATATGCTCTCTCACTGCTTCTTCTGCATATTTTTGCATACGGGAATCGATGGTCGTATAAATTTTCAGACCATCAGTATATAAATTGTAAAACTCTCCGTCTGCACGTTTGTTTTTATTGCACCAACCATAAAGGGGACTCGTTTCCCATGCCAAAGAGTCTTCTGAATATTTTTGACCTTGCCAAGAGGCATAATTGCTTCTTTTGGGCTTTTTGGCATTTAATACCATGCGAAGATACTCTCTGAAATAGGGTGCCAACCCGTCTTTATGATCCATGCGGGTGAAATGTATTTTCAATGGGAGGGTCCTAAGTGAATCGTATTCTGCTTTGGACAAGTACCCTGCTTTTTCCATTTGGAGTAATACGATGTTCCGTCTGCCTTTGGCCCGCTCGTTATGACGTACCGGATTATAGAGCGACGGGTTTTTACACATGCCAACCAATGTGGCGGCTTCCTCTATGCTCAGCGTTTTCGGGGTTTTCCCGAAATAGACGGTTGCTGCTGATTGGATTCCGACAGCATTGTATAAGAAATCAAACTTATTGAGATACATGTTTATGATTTCTTCTTTGGTATAATAGCGCTCTAATTGTACAGCGATTACCCATTCGATGGGCTTTTGGAACAAACGCTCCATGACATTGTCTGCGTTAGGCGAGTAAAGCTGTTTCGCTAATTGTTGGGTGATAGTACTTCCGCCACCTCCACTCTTTTGCATCAAGACACCTCGTTTGATAATGGCTCTGAACAAGCCGATTACGTCAATACCGCTATGTTCGGCAAATCGTACATCTTCCGTAGCGATTAATGCTTTTACCAAATAGGGGGAAAGGTCATTATAGGTGACAAAGATGCGGTTGTCTGAGCTGTGGGCATAGCTGCCCAATGTTTTACCATCTGCTGATACGACTTGTGATGCGTATTTGTCGATTGGGTTCTCTAATTGTTCTACAGGAGGCATGTATCCGATGGAACCGTTTGCTATGGAAGCAAATAATAAGTAGACAAGAATTACTCCTGCAGCAAAAAGAGTCCAAAACAATATTAATATACTCTTCGTAACTTTTGACGCCATTTTGATGGATTTAGTAATACAATCTTTTTTATTTTATGCTGCCCGATATGGGCAGCCATTTACCGAACAAAGGTAAGTAGAAAAAGTGAGATGGCAATTCTTAAGCTGTAATATTTTGCAATTTAAGAGATGAGGTCGTCTATTGAATAGAAAAGCGGGCGCGACCATCAGTTTTTTAGGTGCGCTCGCTTTTATGAAACGTGTGAGTCTAAATGTTATCTTAGTCTTTCCAATGAGCGGACCAATGCTTCGTCAGCTCCGATGTTTCGTATAGCTAAATAATCAAGTATCAAGCTGATAACCGGAAAGGTCAATGCTATTTTGCAATTGAAAGAAAAACTTTCTCCTGATATTTTCTGTGCGTTCCATATATAATAACCCCATAGGGCATAGAAGCAAACCATCAAGATAGCATTGAACACACAAAGCCGGATTTGCAGAATGCGTTTCTTGAAAAGGAAAATAGTAATTAATGCAATGAGGGCAATCACTGCGACCAATGCGAATAACCCCCATGTCGGGTAGATAAGCTCTTTAGCAGAGGCAATCCCTGTTGCGTCAAATTGGCAAAAAGCATTTTCTATCTGGATGCTTGCCAACGGAAGGAACAAGGTAGCTGTCATCAGTGCGACAATGATGAGCAGGTAGACTGTCTGTATTCTTTGTAGCATGTCGATTTAAATTAGCAATAAATAAATTAGGAGTTAGTTGCGGCTAACTCCTTTTCATATCTTATCGGGCTCAAGTGCTTAAAAATTATTTTTCTCCTTGTTCGGATTTCTATAATACACTTTACCTTCTTCGTATTCAGTAGCAGCGATTAAAGTTGGTTTAGGCAACTTTTCGTAGTAGCGAGAGATTTCGATTTGTTCTCTGTTTTCAAATACTTCCTCCAAATTATCGTTATATGAGGCAAACTCTTGCAGTTTCTTTTCCAAGTCCTGCTTCATTTCCACTGCAATCTGGTTGGAACGTTTTGCAATGATTGCCACTGTTTCATATACATTACCCGTGTCAGCGCAAAGCTTCATCATATCACGCGTAATAGTATTACTCGGAGCGTTAGTCTTTCTGTAATCCATACTAATTTATATTGAATAATTCAGTTTTAATACGTGTTCTTAATCCGTTTATTGGCATACTCGAAATATTTGTTTGCTTCTTTCATGTATTTGCCTTCCGGATATTCGTTTACATAATTATAATACTCGTCTACGACATCTCTGTAACGACCTTGCAACTTCTCGTCCACACTGACCAAAGCCAACTCATATTTGGCATGAAGTGTCAAATACATAAACTCTTCTCTGTACTTGGAATAAGGGTAGTTCTTCAATGCGTTCTCTGCTGTGATGACAGCGGAAAGGAAATTGTTACCCATGTAAGTTCCCAAGTTGAAGTAGAGCCGGGTTGCCATCAGCTCTTTCAATGCTAATTTTTCTTGCAATTCAAACAAGATGCGCTGTGCTTCTTCAGCTCTTTCGCTTTGTGGATAATAATCCATATAAAGTTGTAGCTGTTCGATAGCCTTGTAGGTCTGAGACTGGTCCAGCTTAGGGTCCGGTGAGTCTAAGTACAATCCATAACCAGAGTAGAAACGAGCCAATTCGGTGTATTCGCCTTTAGGATATGTCTTGTAATAGGTCTCAAAATACTGCGATGCGCTTTGGTAATCTTTTTGTCCGTAAAAGCTTTGGGCCAATAGATAAAGGGATTCTTCAGCGTATGCCGTTCCTTTGAAGATTGTAACCAATTCATCCAATATTGTCGCAGATTTGGAATACTGTTTAGCATTGAAATATTTCTTTGCATAGGAGTACTTCAATTCATAATCTGTGCTCTTTAATATCTTGTTGTATTCCCCACAGGAGGTGAACAAGAGAGCACTCATCATCCATAAAAATACAATCTTTCTCATCTAATATGAATTTATCGTGCAAAGATAAAAATAATATCTTTAGAAAAAAAGTTTTGTCCTTTGTTTTTGATTATCCCCTGACTTCGTCATTGTGTGTACATAGTTTGTGTATAAACATCTATAGGATAAAACACTGTTTAAACAGCGTTAAAACACCATTTAAACGTTGTTTTAAATAATGTGAATCTATTATTAGTTGATTATCAGTATTATACTCCCTAAACAATAGAAAAGTACCAATTGGAATTCTATATGAAAACGAAATGGCTACGATTTAACGTATTTGACTTTCATTTATGGTCAAAGACGATAATCCTGTGGAGTGTTCCCTGTGATTCTTTTAAAATACTTACAGAAGAAACTTGGATTTGGAAAATTTAAGTTGTCTGCTATTTCCGCCACAGTTTTATTGGTGTGGCGAAGCATCACTTTGGCAGCGGTTATAACGGCTTTGTCTATCCATTCCTTTGCCGTGATGCCGCTTACCTGACGCACGACAGTACCTAAATAGCGTTCGGTGACACAAATCCTCTCGGCATAGAAGGATAAGTGGCGTTGCTCCCTGCAATGCTTGTTTACAAGATCAATAAAGCGGTCGAACATTGCGTTCTGCGTTGATCGTTGAGATGTTGTGGATGGCTGATGACTTACAAACAGTTCGTTGTAATAAGCCGTAATGGTGCTTACCATATTGCGAACAGCATCTTCTGTTTTGCTGTTGGCAGCTATTTCGTAGAGCAATCTGAACATGTTGTCAAGAAGCAGCCCTTCGTTTTCCGTAACAGACATAATGCCATTCTTCAGTATTCCATTAAAAAGATTCGGAAGTTTACCGAGATGTATAAGATGAAAGACATCTGCAGGGATGCCCATACCCGTCAGTTGTAAATCTTGGCTTATTTCTATTGGCTCAACAATGGTGCCCGGTATTATGAACACTATGTTCATGGCTTCAATCGTGTACTCCTGCAGGTTGATGATTCCACGCATATATCCACGTTTTACAATACCCATGCGGTAATCTTCCAGCAGATACGGACATTGGTTGGAATGAATGAACGGCTTTAGTAAATCGTTCATGTCAATAACTATTCCGAAGCCCTTCTTGAATAAGAACTGCGATGGAAACAAGTTCTGCTGATTGAACGTGTCGAACATTGTCTGTAGCGTGAGAAGTTTGGGCTGCTTCATATTTGTGTTTTTTGGATGTTCTATTTGTACGATTATGAATGCAAAGATAATGATTACTTCTGTTATATGGTTCTTTATATATATAAATCGAACAAAAAGAACATATCTCCCTATTTAAGGATAATATTGTTTTTTGCATGTAGCTTTATCTTTGCAAACGTGAGCAAACAAAACAAAAACGATGAAATATGACACGTAAGTATTTTTTATTGGCAATGATTTTATTGCCTATTGCCGTCCATGCTTTGTCGCTAAATGAAGCACGCAGCATGGCACGCAACAACTATCCTGCCATCCGGCAATACCGTATGATTGAGCAGAGCCGCGACTTCACTCTTGACAACGTGGCGAAAGGGTGGCTTCCGCGGGTCAGCATTTCGGCAGGAGCATACTGCTTTACGGATATCTTGAAGTCAGACCAAAGAATGGAGCAGATGGGAATGGACATGAACAACTGCATGGCCAACGCTTCTGTGATGATAAAGCAGAGTGTGTATGACGGTGGACAGATTGCGGCACGCAAAAAGGTTGTTTGGGCTGAAAGCCAAGTGCAGAAGCAGCAGCTTGATGTTTCGATGTACGCCATCAACGAACAGGTTGACCAGCTGTTTTTCAGCATTCTGCTATTGGACGAACAACTGGAACAAAACGCGTTGTTGCAGAAAGATCTGGCAACAAGCGAGCAGACCATACGCAGCATGATGACAGGAGGTATTGCCAATCAAACCGACTTGGACGCCATTCTTGTGGAAAAGTTGAAAGCCGAGCAGCAGAACGAATCGCTTCTTGCTTCCCGCCAGGCTTACCTCAGGATGCTGGGCGTTTTCGTCGGAAAGGATTTGGTGGCTGATGCAGAGACATTAGAGAAGCCGACACAAGGGTATGTCAGAGCGAATGTGAATCGTCCGGAACTCAATTATTACGCATCACAGAATCTGCTCCTTGATGCACAGCGCAAGCAACTCAACACCCTACTGCGTCCAACAGTAGGCGTCTTCGGCATGGGAATGATCCATAGCAAGATGAGCGATATGCTTAACAACAGGATGATGGTGGCAGGTGTCTCCGTTTCCTGGAACATCGGTGCGCTTTACACTCGCAAGAACGATATCAGAAAAATAGAGGTGCAGTGCCAAATGAACGATTCGCAGCGGGAAATGTTTCTCTTCAACAATCGGTTGCAGAATGAGGAGGCGGACGGAGCCATCGCTTCGCTGAAGCGTCAGATTGAGAAAGACGAAGAGATAGTACGACTACGTGAAAACATACGTGGCAAGAGCGACCGCAAAGTGGAGCTTGGCACGAAAAGCGTGAACGAGCTGGTGAGCGACATCAACGCCGTCAGCCTTGCCAGAGCGCAGAAGGCCATGCACGAGATACAGTTATTAAAGGAAACATACAGACAAAAGAACATCAACAATGAATAAGGTTTATATTTTGGGCATGATGCTGACGCTCGTAGGCTTGGCGTCATGCGGTAATGGTGAGAAGGATTATGATGCTACGGGAACATTCGAGGCAACCGAGATTACTGTTTCGGCAGAACAGAACGGAACGCTCTTAAACTTCAGTATCAATGAAGGCGACAATGTTGAGGCAGGCAGACAGGTGGGACTTGTTGATACCGTTCAGCTCTATTTGAAGGCTCGGCAGATAGAAGCCGCAAAGATGGTGTATGCTTCGCAGCGCCCCGATATGGCGAAGCAGGTGGCTACCACCCGACAGCAACTGGCTAAGGCACGTGAAGAATACGACAGATTTGCAGCATTGGTAAAGGATGGCGCAGCCAACCGCAAGACTCTTGACGACGCACGAAGTCAGATGCAAGTGCTGGAGCGGCAGTTGGAGGCACAACTGTCTTCGCTCAATACTTCCACTAATAGTCTGAACGCACAGATGGGCACTGCCGATGTGCAGAAACTGCAGGTGGCAGACCAGTTGCGCAAATGCCATATCATTTCGCCCATCTCGGGCACTATACTCGAAAAATACATGGAGCAAGGCGAATATGCATCCGTGGGCAAACCGCTCTTCAAGATTGCAGACATCAGCAATATGTATCTGCGTGCTTATGTCACTTCGGCACAGCTGGAAAAGGTGAAGATAGGTCAGCAGGTGAAAGTCTTCGCCGATTATGGCGGACAGCAGAAAAAGGAATACCCAGGCAAAGTGACGTGGATTTCTTCAAAATCAGAATTCACGCCGAAGACAATTCTTACGGACGATGAGCGTGCAGACTTGGTGTACGCCGTCAAGGTGGCTGTCAGAAACGACGGATACGTCAAGATAGGAATGTATGGTAAAGTGAAATTCTGATGTCAAATGTTTTTTTGTGAATATGGATAAGGTTATTGAAGTTAGCCATGTGTCAAAGCATTATGGCAAGGTGGAGGCTTTGCATGATGTCAGTTTCTCGGTTCATAAAGGCGAGGTGTTCGGACTTATCGGTTCCGACGGTGCTGGCAAGACCACGCTTTTCCGCATCCTTACCACGCTGCTGCTGCCTGAGGTGGGGAGTGTGTCGGTGGATGGCTATGATGTGATTGCAGGAATGAAGGATATAAGGAAACGCGTGGGATATATGCCCGGACGCTTTTCGCTCTATCAAGACCTTTCTGTGGAAGAGAATCTGAAATTCTTTGCCACACTCTTCGCCACCACTGTAGAAGCAGAATACGACAATATCAAAGCCATATACCAGCAAATCGAACCTTTCCGTAAACGTAAGGCAGGAGCGTTGTCGGGAGGTATGAAGCAGAAGCTTGCCCTCTGCTGCGCCTTGATTCATAAGCCAAGCATCCTGCTGCTCGACGAACCCACTACGGGTGTTGATCCCGTGAGCCGAAAGGAGTTCTGGGATATGCTCGGCGGGTTACGCCAACGTGGCATCACCATCATTGCATCCACTCCTTATATTGACGAAGTGCACCGCTGCGACCGCATTGCCTTTCTGCAAGAAGGTATGGTTAAAGCTACGGGAAGCCCCGAGACGGTATTGGAGCAATTCAAAGATGTGTTTAATCCGCCTGGAATAAGCCATCAGAAATGTGCGAACAACCAGTTGCCGATGGCAGAAGGAGGCTATACATACTCCATCGAAGTGGAGCACTTGGTGAAAGCCTTCGGGTCGTTCCGTGCTGTCGACGACATTTCTTTCTCGGTAAAGCGAGGCGAGATATTCGGATTCTTGGGAGCCAATGGTGCGGGTAAGACCACGGCTATGCACATCCTTACGGGATTGAATCAGCCTACAAGCGGTAGAGGAAGGGTGGCAGGCTGCGACATCGTCACCCAATATGAGCAGATAAAAAAACACATAGGATATATGAGTCAGAAGTTTGCCCTCTACGAAGACCTGACCGTAAAGGAGAACATACGCCTCTTTGCCGGCATCTATGGCATGAGCGAGAGCGACATAAAGCGCAAGACCACCCATCTTCTTGCAGAACTCAATTTCGTTGAACATGGCGACGACATCGTCGCAAGCCTGCCGTTGGGGTGGAAGCAGAAACTGGCTTTCTCTGTAAGCATATTCCATGACCCCGAAATCGTTTTCCTCGACGAACCTACGGGAGGAGTGGATCCTGCCACGCGTCGCCAGTTCTGGCAACTCATATACGACGCTGCCGACCGTGGCATTACGGTCTTCGTCACCACCCATTATATGGATGAGGCTGAGTATTGCGACCGCATCTCCATTATGGTGGACGGCAAGATAATGGCAATGGGAACACCCGACGAACTGAAACGCCAACTTAATCAGCCCGATATGGATCACGTGTTTACGTTCTTAGCAAGACAATCGACCAGACAATGAAGCAATTTGAATCTTTCATAATCAAGGAAGCGCAACACATCCTGCGCGACAAGCGCACCATGCTCATTCTCTTCGGAATGCCCGTGGTGATGATGTTGCTGTTCGGCTTCGCCATTTCCACCGATGTGAGGAATGTGCGAACAGCTGTAGTGCTCTCATATGTGGACCATCAGACACATAAAATGGTGGAGCGACTGGGGGCAAACGAGTATTTCGACATTTTATATAAGGTGGACAATTCTGCAGCTGCCGAACAGCTCATCCGTCATCAGAAAGCAGACGTGGCTATTGTGTTCAGCGGGAATAACGCCATTCAAGTGATAACAGACGGGACCGACCCCAACATGGCGCAGATGTATGCCAATTATGCCACTATGATATTACAATCATCCGATATGTCCGTAATAACACAGAAATTGCTCTTCAATCCACAGATGCGCAGCTGCTACAACTTCGTGCCTGGCATAATGGGCATGCTCCTGATGCTTGTCTGTGCTATGATGACTAGCATAAGCATCGTAAAGGAAAAGGAGCGAGGTACTATGGAAGTGCTTCTTGTCAGCCCCGTACGTCCATTGATGATAATCATCGCCAAGGCTGTCCCTTATCTTGTGTTGGCTTTCGTCATACTCTGCACCATTCTATCCATCTCAAAGTATCTGCTTCTGGTACCCATATCAGGCAGTCTGTTTTGGATATTCCTGGTGTCGTGTATCTACATAATAGTAGCGTTGTCGCTCGGACTGCTCATATCTACAGTGGCAAAGACGCAGCTGGTGGCGTTGCTGACATCTGCGATGATACTCCTGATGCCCTGCATATTGCTCAGCGGTATGATGTTCCCCGTGGAGAGCATGCCTGACATTCTGCAATATATATCTGCCATAATGCCGCCAAGATACTATATCTCTGCCATGCGAAAGCTTATGATTATGGGAGTTGGCATCGACAAAGTCATGCATGAGCTTATGGTGCTGTCGTTGATGGCGGTTGTGTTGCTGTCGGCGGCTTTGTTAAAATTCAGAAGCAGATTGGAATAACACCTAATACAGAAAACAATGGTTTTAAGATATTTAATCAGAAAAGAATTTCTTCAGATACGACGCAATGCTTTTTTGCCACGACTCATCCTCGTATTTCCCATTATGATAATGTGTGTGATGCCTTGGGTGATGAACATGGAGGTGAAGAACATTGTAGTGGATGTGGTTGACAACGACCGTTCCAGCATTTCCTCCCAGTTGGTTGGCAGGATAGAATCGAGCGGCTATTTCATTTTGGGCGGGCAGAAGCAGTCTTATCAGAAGGCTTTGGGCGAAGTGGAGAACTCCAAGGCTGACCTTGTCGTTGAGATACCGCAAAACTTTGAGCGAGACATCCTACGTGGCGAGCGCCCCCAGATTCTTGTGGCGGCTAATGCCGTAAACGGCACTAAAGGCAGTATGGGTAGCGCATATATGGGCAGTATTATCGGGCAGCACATGCAGAGTGTATCGCCATCCAAGAGCGTATCAGCATCATACGACCAATTGGTCTCAGTGCTCTATCTTTACAACAAGCATTTGAATTACAAACTTTTCATGATACCGTCGCTATTAGCCATTCTTATCATGATGATGTGTGGTTTTCTGCCTGCTCTTAACATTGTGGGCGAGAAGGAGAGCGGCACCATTGAGGCCATTAATGTGACACCGGTAAGCAAAGTGAACTTTATTCTTGCCAAACTGATACTTTACTGGCTGATAGCATTGGTGGTGATGAGCGTGTGCCTGTTGCTGGCATGGGGCGTGTATGGCATAACGTCGGCAGGCAGTCTTGCCTTGGTTTATCTTCTGGCAATGTTGTTGGCATTTATCTTCAGCGGATTTGGACTGGTCATTTCCAACTACAACGACACCATGCAACAGGCCGTTTTCGTGATGTGGTTTGCAGAGGTATGTCTGATGCTGCTCAGCGGATTGTTCACCCCAGTGCGTTCTATGCCACATTGGGCATATCTCACTACCTACGTCAATCCTATGCACTATTTCATTGATGCCATTCGTACGGTGTTTGTTCGTGGTGGCAACTTCTCTTGCATCGCCCATCAGGTTTTTGCTCTAAGCATCATTGCCTTCTGCATGAACTTATGGGCTGTGATAAGCTATCGCAAGAATACAGCTTGAAAAAGGTTCACCCGACATAGTCCGTGGCAGGGCTATGTCGGATGAACCTTTCATTTATTTCATGGAATGATCATCGACTGCAGCATGTGCTTGACAATCTGGTCGTGGTGGGGCAAGTCGTCAGCACCCAGCTTGTCTTTCAATAGGCTGACATTCGAAAGGAACGAGGCAGCCTGTCGCTCATCCAGATGAAAGAGCGGACTTTCATGGATAAGTGATGAGAGAAGATGTTGGCAGTTAAATTATTTGAGATGCCGACCTCTTTTCAAAAAGGTAGTATGCTTTTTGGCAAAAGGTAGTATGCTTTGTGTATAATTACCCTATTCCCAAAAAGGGTCTGAAATTAGCTCGTAATGTCTTTTCTTTATTATTTCAGGAGTGTTGTCCACAGAAGGAAATTCTTCCGCTATTTCATTAGCAAGACAATACAGAAGTTTTTCTCCCAACTGCTCTGAATAATTTCCTCGAAGAGACTTTTCATACCACTTGATTAAATCATTTTCAGTAACAATGCTTTGTGTGACTTCTCCAACCAATTTGACTTAGAAGAGAAACTATCACATCTTTCTCTGCATCTTTGCAAACAATAACAATGCGGTCACTTGAAACACCATTTACAATGCTCTCTGCAAGAGAAATGTCTAAACTTAAATGTTTAATCTGAATTGCTGGTTCCCAATTAGAATACATATCAAGACCTCTATCGGCAGCATTAGTTACACCAACACGATAAACTCTTGCTTCTTAAATCCTTTGCTTCCATATTCAAGTCGCAATTGTGCCGACACTGCCGACACAATCTGCCGAGTATTCATAATAATCTTGCCGTTATCTTCCATATCCTTACTTCAATATTTCAGCTCGGAGGCCATCTGTTTCCGACTCAAGGATGTTGATATCCTTCATGATTTCATCAGAGAGCTAAGCTGTACTGGCTTGTAGAACTATTCTAAGTTACTTACCAACAAATACAACTTTGATGCAATTGCATTTTCTTTCATTGAAAATTGGAAGTGCATCAGCTTTTGTGCAGGTTGCTTATGCAAGGAGCAAGAGCAGATAGGATATGAGTGTTCTTATGGTTTTTATGATAAATATGCACGATAGTCTTGGATTCCCGCACCATTATTCCCGGATTTTGTCTATTTTTGCTTGAGAAATAGCTTTGGATTATTATGTCAAGAAGAAAAGTGAATAACTGGCATCCTATCAAAGGGCAGCCTTTGACAGAATTGGACAAGCACATCATGTACTTGCAGAATAAAGGGCATTTGGTTCCTTCCCGCAAATTGATCAAGACTCCGGAACAAATCGAAGGCATCCGCAGAAGTGGCGTTGTGAATACGGGCGTGTTGGATTTGATTGCCCGGGAAATCAAAGAGGGAATGTCTACTGCGGCCATAGATAAATTAGTGTATGATTATACCGTTTCACACGGGGCGATTCCCGCTCCTCTCAATTATGAGGGCTTCCCGAAAAGTGTCTGTACTTCCATTAACGATGTGGTATGCCACGGAATACCGGATGAAAAGGAGATTTTGAGGGATGGTGATATTGTAAATGTGGATGTCTCCACCATATTGGATGGTTATTATTCCGATGCCTCCCGCATGTTTATGATAGGCAACGTCTCCCCGGAGAAGAAACGATTAGTGGAGGTGACGAAAGAGTGTCTTCAGATAGGCATGGAAGCTGCTAAGCCATTTGGTTTTGTGGGTGATATCGGGTATGCGATACAAAAGCATGCACAAAAGAACGGCTATTCCGTTGTCCGTGATTTATGTGGACATGGCGTGGGGCTTGCGTTTCATGAAGAGCCGGAAGTGTTGCACTTCGGAAGGAAGGGAACCGGGATGTTGTTGGTGCCTGGCATGGTGTTTACCATCGAACCGATGATTAATATGGGTCGTTATGAGGTTTATATTGATGAGGATGATGGATGGACGGTACTTACCGACGATGGACTTCCTTCCGCACAATGGGAACATACGTTTGTCATGACGGATCACGGTCTGGAAATATTGACTTATTAATTGCATACGGCAGGGGCGGGGTCTATGGGAATCCTCTCCCTGTTTTTAAATTATAAATCCATGAAAAAAACAGTTTTATCAAAATTGCTTTGGCTTATCTGCATCTGCGTGGTAAGCGGATTGTGTAGCCTGCAATCTCATGCGAGACAAAAGGCGAAAGTGTTGATTGTGACAGGTCAGAACAACCATAATTGGAAGGTCAGCCACCTTGCCATCCAAAAGATATTGGATAATTCAGGCCTTTTCACTGCGGATATAGCCATTTCCCCGGCTAAAGGGGAAGACATGAGTGCTTTCTCTCCCGATTTCTCCTCTTATAAGTTGGTCGTGGTGGATTACAACGGGGATTTGTGGAGCGAAAAGATGCAGGAAAACTTTTTGGACTATGTGCAAAACGCTGGAGGCGTGGTTATCTATCATGCTGCCAATAACTCATTCCCCCAGTGGAAGGCGTACAATGAAATATGTGCTTTGGGCGGATGGGAAGGCCGTAATGAGAAAGATGGGCCTTATGCCTATTGGAAGGATGGAAGATTGACGAAAGATAGTTCAGATGGCTTGGGCGGTTCGCATGGGGAACAACGTGAATATGTATTGACTGCCAGGGATAATGGCCATCCAATCATGAAAGGGCTTCCGCATACTTGGAAACATGCCAAGGATGAGCTTTACGACCGGATGAGGGGACCGGCAAATATCGCGACATTGATGTTTACCGCTTTCGCACTTCCTGAAAAGGGAGGATCCGGAAGGGAAGAGCCGTTGGTTTTTACTGTCGATTATGGGAAGGCTCGTATTTTCCATATCATGTTAGGACATGCGGGTGATACATTGGAAGATAATCCAGCCATGCAATGCACAGGATTCCAAGTGCTTCTCCTGAGAGGGGCTGAATGGGCTGCAACCGGAAAAGTAACACAGAAAGTCCCGGCTGATTTCCCGACAGAAAAGGAGGTCTCTTATCGCAAGGAGTATAAATGATATTTTCCAATGCGGTGTGTCGGAATTAGCAAAACTGTGATTCCTGATCCTGACACACCGCTGTTTTAATGCTGTTTAAACACTGTTTTAATGCTGTTATAATACCGTTTAAACGCTAACTTTTGTTTTAAAGAGAAAGCAGGTCGGCAACTTCCGCCCTTGCTTCACGAATCAAGTCTGCCGGAGCGATGCGGACTTGTAATCCACGTTGTCCCGCACTGACATAAATATGGTCAAACTGTTCCGCGCTCTGATGGATATAAGTGGGGAAATGTTTTTTCATGCCGATGGGCGAGCAACCTCCACGGATGTATCCAGTCAATGGCAATAACTCCTTTACATGAATCATTTCGCAACTTTTGTTCCCGGAAACTTTCGCCGCTTTTTTCAGATTCACCTCCGTGTCTCCAGGGACTACGCAAACGAAATAGCCGCTTTTGTCGCCTCTTAACACCAATGTCTTGAATACCTGTTCGATGTTTTCACCTAATTGCTCTGCCACATGGGTCGCACTCAAATCGTTCTCGTCCACTTCATAGGGAACCAGCTCGTAGGCGACTTTGTCTTTGTCCAACAAACGGGCGACATTTGTCTTATTGATTTTCTCTTTCATTTTTCAATCCCTTTCATTGATAGTTGTATCCTTTTATTCTTTTTATCTACTTGTAATATGCGCACTTGGATGTGTTGGTGGATAGAAACCACTTCAGCCGGATTATTAATGAAGTGGTCACTCATTTCAGATATATGCACCAATCCATTCTCCTTGATGCCGATATCCACAAAACACCCGAAGTTGGTGATGTTGGTAACTATGCCGGGGAGCACCATTCCCTCCTGTACATCTTCCAATGTATGGATGTCTTGGTTGAAACTGAATTCTTCAATTTTATTCCGTGGGTCCCGACCGGGTTTGTCCAACTCTTTCATGATATCCTGCAAGGTGGGCATTCCGACCGACTGGCTCATGTATTTCTTCAAATCAAGTTGCAGCTTCAACCCTTTGTTCCGTATCAAATCCTCGATGGAGCAATTCAAATCTTTGGCCATTTGCCTTACTATCGCATATCGTTCGGGATGGACGGCAGAATTGTCCAACGGGTTTTCACCTCCCTGGATGCGTAAAAAACCGGCACACTGTTCAAAAGCCTTTTCACCTAAACGGGGAACACGCTTCAAATCAGACCTGCTTTTGAACGGCCCGTTCTCTGCCCGGTAATGGACGATGTTGGTGGCTAAAGATGGCCCGACCCCCGACACATACGCCAATAACTCTTTGCTGGCAGTATTAACATTGACTCCCACATTGTTTACGCAACTCTCAACCGTTTGGTCAAGGCTCTTTTTCAGTAAAGTTTGGTCCACGGCATGTTGGTATTGGCCGACTCCGATACTCTTCGGGTCTATTTTTACCAGTTCCGCCAAAGGATCCATCAATCTGCGTCCAATGCTTACAGCTCCACGTACTGTCACATCATATTGTGGAAACTCTGCCCGTGCTAAAGCAGAAGCGGAATAGATAGAGGCTCCGTCCTCGCTCACCACAAACACCTTCACGGGGCGGGAATAACGGATATTGGTGATGAACAGTTCCGTTTCCCTGCTGGCAGTCCCGTTTCCTATGGAGATGGCATCGATGCTGTAAGCCTCAACCAAATGTTGTATTTTCAAAGCCGCCTGTCTCTTTTCGTTCTTGGGCGGATGCGGATATATCGTTTCATTATGCAATAGATTCCCTTGGTCGTCCAAGCAGACAACTTTACAACCTGTCCGGAATCCCGGGTCGATACCTAATACACGGCATTGCCCCAAAGGAGGAGCTAATAATAGCTGGCGTAAGTTGGCTGCAAAAACCTTGATGGCCTCCTCGTCCGCTTTTAGTTTGCTGTCACGCAAAGACTCCGATTCTATCGAAGGCCTCAGCAAACGTTTATAGGCATCGTCAATGGCGGTTTGCACTTCCTGCCAACAATCATTGTCCTGTTTGTGATAAATCCTGTAAAGCGCGTCCAAGCAAGACTCTTCATTTGCCGGAAGAATGCTAATGCGCAAGATGCCCTCCTCTTTGCCTCGCAACATGGCTAATATGCGATGCGATTGGCAGCGGGACAACTTCTCCTGGAACTGGAAGTAATTGGCGTATTTATTGCCCTCTTCCTCCTTCCCGGAAACGACAGTAGAGGAGATAATCGCCTGTTTATAAGCCCTGCGTACCGTGTTGCGCACCCTTTCGTTCTCATTGGTCCATTCGGCAATGATATCCCGTGCCCCTTGCAATGCCGCTTTTTCCGTCTTCACTTCGTTTTTGACGAAAGAATCTGCGATGCCTTTGAGGGAAGAACGGTTTTGAGCCAATAAAATCTTCGCCAAAGGCTCCAATCCATTCTTTCGGGCCATCTCCGCGCGAGTCGCTCTTTTCGCCTTGTAAGGCAAATAGATATCTTCAATCTCATCACTGTCCCATGAATTATCCAATCTTTGTTTCAGCTCCTCTGTCAGTTTGCCAGCTTTGTCAATGGCATTGCAGACAAACTCTTTCCGGGATGCCAAGGATTGAAATTTCTCCAAGCAATTCTTGATGTCTGCGATTTGCACTTCGTCCAGTCCTCCCGTCGCCTCTTTTCTATATCGGCTGATAAAAGGGATGGTAGCGCCCGATTCCAATAAATCAATTGTCTGCCTGACCTGTTTCTCTGGGATATGCAAACTGTCAGAAACCAGTGTAGAATAAGCTATTGTCATATTTTTATTTTACTCGTTGTTTTCTTATGAACAAAAGTAGTAATTTTGCAGAAATTTATGATTATGCAAGCATCTCTATTTCTTATACCGGTTACTTTAGGCGATACGGAACATCGCAGGGTCTTGCCGGAGTATAACCGTGAAATTATATTGGGAATCAAACATTTCATTGTTGAAAATGTGCGGACTGCCCGTCGCTTCTTGAAAAAAGTGGAACCGGCGATCGTGATAGACGATTTGACCTTTTATGAATTGAACAAACATACTTCTCCGGAGATGGTTGCCGGTTATTTGGCTCCTTTGGCAAAAGGGGAGTCGGTCGGCGTTATCTCGGAAGCCGGCTGTCCTGCTGTTGCGGATCCGGGAGCCGATGTCGTGGCAATCGCACAAAGGAAGAGATATCCGGTAGTTCCGTTGGTGGGTCCCTCTTCCATCATCCTGTCTGTGATGGCTTCCGGTTTTAACGGGCAGAGTTTCGCCTTTCATGGCTATTTGCCTATTGATGCAGCGGAGCGAACCAACACCATCAAGAAATTGGAGGGGCGCATCTATTCGGAGAACCAGACGCAGCTCTTTATAGAGACTCCTTACCGCAATGCGAAGTTGGTGGAGGAGTTGATAAGGACCTGCCGCCCATCCACCAAATTGTGCATTGCTTCGGACATCACTTGTGAGGATGAGTTCATCCAGACCCGTCCGGTGAAAGAGTGGGCAGGGAAGTTGCCCGATTTGGCAAAGAAACCGACTATCTTTTTAATATATAAATAAAATGAATGAGGTGGAAATACATGCGACAGCCGTGGTCGATGCAGGTTGTCAGATAGGTGCAGGCACTCGTATATGGCATTTCTCCCATATCATGTCCGGTTGTACCATCGGAAAGGAGTGCAATATCGGTCAGAATGTGGTTGTTTCGCCCGGCGTCTGCTTAGGTGACCGGGTAAAGATACAGAACAATGTTTCCGTCTATACCGGTGTCGTTTGTGAAGATGATGTCTTTTTGGGACCCAGTTGTGTCTTTACGAATGTAACCAATCCAAGGAGTTTTATCTCCCGAAAACATGAATTTAAACAGACCTTGGTGAAGCGCGGGGCTACGATAGGAGCGAATGCGACGGTTGTCTGCGGGCATACGATAGGGGAGTTCGCATTGATAGGAGCGGGAGCGGTTGTCACCAAAGATGTTTTGCCTTATGCTTTGGTTGTCGGCAATCCTTCCCGCCAAGTAGGATGGGTAAGTGAACGAGGTTGCAAATTGGACTTCGGCACCTCCAACCGGGCTGTCTGCCCGGAAAGCGGACAGACATATCAGTTGGAGAATGGAAGAGTGTACTGTTTGTCCACGCAGGACGGAAGTTCATGTGGATAGTGCGTGACATAAATCAAAGTCTTTCCCGGACGGGAACAGAATTGTTCGATGATGGCGGCAGCTCTTGTCTTGTTGCTGATGTCCAATCCATGTAAAGGTTCGTCCAATATGATTAAGTCCGGATCCTTGACGAATGCCCTCGCAAGCAAAGCCAAACGCTGCTCGCCCGATGACAAGGTCAGGAATGAACGCTCTTTCAAATGGTCGATGCCGAAAAGCTTCATCCATTGCAATGCCCCTTCCTCTTGTTCATCGTTGCATTTGCGGAAAAGCCCGATGGAATCGAAATAGCCGGAACCGACTATGCTTAATGTCGGGACATTTTCCATGTAGTAAAGGTGCATCTCCGGAGAGACATAGCCGATTCGCTTCTTGATGTCCCAAATACTTTCGCCCGAACCCCTCTTCTTGTCGAACAGGTATAGAGTGTTGGCATACGACTGCGGGTTGTCTGCATAGACAAGGCTCAGCAGGGTGGATTTGCCAGAACCGTTAGGACCGAACAACGCCCATTTTTCCCCGTTCAGGACTTCCCAGTCCAAATCTTTTAGGATAGTCCTTTTCCCGTACCGGATACAAACGTGTTCCATTCGGAAAGTCACATGGTGGGTGGACGGTTGTTTGTCCGGTGAGACAGGCAACTCTATGCCGTTTCGCTTTTGTTCAGGGAAAAGCTGTTGGATGAGTGCGGTGTCACGGAGGAATGTTTCCCGGCTCACCGGAGGGAAGCACTCTTTGCCTGCTACCGGGAGAATATGGGTAATTATCTCCGGGATGTCAGCAGGATTGGAGAGGAGCAGGACAACTTGGACTCCGTGTAAATGGGATAGTTGTTGGAGCATATCAACCAAAACCGTCCGGGAAGGGGCATCCAGCCCAATAAAAGGATTGTCCAAGATTAGGATTTTCGGACGATAAAGCAGGGTGCGGATGATGAGGAACTTCCTCAATTCGCCGCTGGAGAGGAAGATGATTTTCTTGTGCAGCAGATTTTCAATGCCAAAATAGTGGAAGATTTCATGGAAATCAGGCAATCCTTTGAGCGTCTCTTCTACGGTGGGCATTTCGTCCACTTCCGTGGCGTGCCATCGTTGTTGGTAATAGCTGTTCCGGCAGTCCGCCAAGGAATAGATGTCTTTGAAGGCTATGCTTTGGATGATTTCACTTACTTTCCCCTCCATCCCGAAGGTGACTTCTCCCTCTTTGAAGGCGAATTTGCGTTGCAGGATGTCCGCCAACAGAGTCTTTCCTCCTCCATTCGGCCCGATTACCGCCCATTGTTCACCTTCCTTGATAATCCATTCTACAGGTTGTTTGAAACGTAGTTCCGGCAAGCGGGTGACTACGTTCCGAATGTGTGCAATTTCTCTTTCCATGTTTATAGTTCTCAAGCAATGTGTGTCCCGTTGCCTTTCTCTATTTCCGAAGCTTTGGTAATGATGACCTCTTTTACACCGGCATCAATGGCTTGGAAAGCATTTTCGAGTTTTGGAATCATTCCGCCTTGGATGACTCCCTCTTCTACATAGTGTTGGAACTCTTCCCGGCTCAATTCCGGAATGACACTATCGTTATCATTCTCGTCCAGCAGGACTCCTTTTTTCTCGAAGCAGAACATCAAGGTCACATCAAAATGCTTTGCCAACGCTTTAGCCGCCTCTCCCGCGATGGTGTCGGCATTGGTGTTGAGCATGTTCCCTTTCTTATCATGAGTAAGAGGAGCCAAGACCGGGACAATTCCCTGCTTGATCAGTGTTGCGAGCAGGTCGGCATTTACCTCTTTTACGTCTCCTACGAATCCATAGTCCACCTCTGCCACCGGTCTTTTTTCCGAACGCATGATGTTCATGTCCGCTCCTGTCAGTCCGAGTGCATTGACATCCAACGCTTGCAATCCTGCGACAATGTTTTTATTGACCAAACCGCCATAGACCATTGTTACGACATGAAGCATATCGGCATCTGTAACCCGTCTTCCATTGACCATCTTGCTTTCAATTCCCAATTGTGATGCGATTTTGGTAGCTGATCGTCCGCCTCCGTGAACCAATACTTTGTAGCCTTCTATGGCAGCAAAATCACGTAATAGATGTTTCAGAGTATCAGCCTCTTCGACGATTTTACCGCCGACTTTGATAAGGGTTAATTTTTCCATGATGAATTAATTATGAAATATTTTGCGCCAAAGTTAAGAAAAAAAGAAAGATATTGTTATATTTGCACTCGCAATGCGGCAGTAGCTCAGTTGGTAGAGCATTAGCTTCCCAAGCTAAGGGTCGCGGGTTCGAGTCCCGTTTGCCGCTCTCTATGAAGATCAGCAAGTTATATTATGTAGCTTGCTGATTTCGTTTTTTAACACGAAACTCTTCCCTTTTTTTTATTTTAAGTCCCGATGTTGACGATTGAATCAGTATTTATGATAAATTTGTCGGAAAAAGGAAAACGATGATGGAAATATCAAACAAATGGTTAGATTGGGGAATTCATGCTGTCATGCAGCAGATAGTAACAGTGGTAGCAATCTTGATAATCGCATTTATACTCGATTATGTTTGCCGCCGGGGAATTATTCCGATAATCCGGAAAATTGTCCGCAAGACCAAGATTGAATGGGATGATTATTTGCTGAACGATAAGGTGCTTAACAATGCTTGTCATCTGATTCCGCCGATTGTCATATATCTGTTGCTTCCCCTTGCCTTTCCGCCGCTGTCGCCATTATTATCTTATCTGCTGATGTTCTTGCAGATTTATATTGTGGTGGTCACGGTTCGATTGATCAATGCTGTCATTTCTTCGCTTTACGAATTGTCGAACCGGAGCGACAAACTGAAAGACCGTCCGCTGAAAGGGGTTTATCAGATGATGAAAATGGTTGTGATTGGAATCGGAGCTATCATTATCTTTAGTTTGTTGCTGGATAAAGATCCAAGCCGACTGCTCACCGGCTTAGGTGCTTCGGCGGCTATCTTGATGTTGGTGTTTAAAGACACGATCATGGGACTGGTGGCTGGCGTGCAATTGAGTGCCTACGATATGCTTCGTCCGGGCGACTGGATTTCAATGCCGAAGTATGGAGCAGACGGTGTCGTGCAGGAAGTCACCTTGAATACGGTCAAGGTACAAAACTGGGATAAAACGATAACAACGATTCCTCCATACGCCTTGGTCAGCGATTCCTTCCAGAACTGGCGTGGCATGCGCGAAAGCGGTGGCAGGCGCATCAAACGGTCGCTTCACATTGATATGAACTCTATCCGCTTTTGTACAGTCGATGAAGTGGACTATTTCGCCGCACAAGGCTGGATCAGCGAAGCGGAAAAGGCCGACGGCCAAATCGTCAATCTCCATGTATTCTGCCATTACATCGAGCACTACTTGCAGAGCCTGCAGGAAGTGAATACCGGAATGACACTGATGGTCCGCCAGTTGCAGCCCCTGCCCGAAGGACTACCGGTCGAACTCTACTTCTTCTCGACAGATAAGGACTGGATTCCCTATGAACGCCTGCAGGCCAAGGTCTTTGAACACCTGTTTGCTGTCATTGGCACCTTTGGACTACGGGTTTACCAAAAGCCTTCCAGCCTGGATTTAGAACGCATGAACAGGAGTATCCATAGCTAAACTATAATGGTGGGCACGTGACTCCCACTACCTCTTTCAGCAAATAATATGGCAACGCCGATGAAAGCGAAAAACAATTTATCAACTAAAAGCGGTCCACACAGTCAATACTCACGACATAAGAGATAACAGAGTGGGTCGTAAGTACCAACTGTATGAACCGCTAAGCCATTAGTGGATAGCCCACCACAACGGAGTCACTGTGTTGTCATTTCCACCCAACAAACCAAGAGCTTTTGCATAACCTTCAGGGTCGGCATTCTTCAAGCTTGACGGATAACGCAAGCGTTGCGGGAACACTTGGCTTGTCTGCCCGGTCATGTAAGTCGTGGATGTCCATGTATTTTCCATATCCGAACCGGTAAGTACGGTTTCGTTGTTCGGGATATCGAAGAAAGGCAAACCTAAGCGGCGATGGTCGTTCCACATTTCCAATGCCCCGTAAGGAGTCTGGGCAATATATTTTTGAGTGATGACCTTCGTCAGCTGGTCGTTCAGTTTCTTTCCTTTGTAAAGAGCCTTGTTCGCGTCCGGATATTGGTAAGCCACGGTAGCAGGAGCGTTGGTGTAACCGTTTACATAGTCTGCCGTGAAGCTTGCCGGTTCTGTCGTATGTGTGAACTTGACAGAGCAGCCGATGCGGTTGTATTCGGTAGAGTTCAGGTAAGCCTCCAAGAACTGGCTTACGCCAAAGCTTTCAAAGCTGATGCCCACACCGTTTTCGTAGGCGGTTTCTGCCGTTGTGCCTACGTTCCAACCATAAAGCGCAGCTTCTGCTAACAGGAAGTAAGTTTCCCAAGGAGCAAACCAAATCCTCTTGCCCGAGCAGTCCACATACGGTTTTGACAATACCGGCAAGACATACGGATAAGCACCGGCAACCGGCGAGTTCTTTGCAAACTTGGGCGACCATGCCGAACGAGCTCCTGCAGGATAGTAGTTCCATGTGAATTGCCCGTCTATTTTAACCAGGTCATTGCCGCTGTCATCCTTCAATGTGAAGTTGGCGTGGTTTGCGGTTGAACCATAATCTTGGAAATTGTTTGCGTTCACGTCGTTCGGAAGGCAATAAATCCTCAATGCACGCGGGTCCAAGTTTTCAGGAACGCCATCCAACCAATATTGTTTGGTCGGGTTGTCCGTGCATTCTGCATAATGCTGGTCGAACTTCAATCCCAAATAGTTCATCGGCTTCGCATATTGAGCCAAGTCCGGACGTTGTTCAGCGATAGGAATACCACCCAATCCCGTCAAGATGTTCGACATCGTAGAGGTCAATGTGATGTAATTCCAGCCACGGCTGTACACTCCCGCCCAAGCATTCCATTGATTATACTCTTGCACGGCGAACATATCCTCCAATGAAGTGATGGTCGCACCTTTGCAAGCATCTTCGAAATGGGATTTGGCTGTGCTTGCGTCAACTTCGGAGAGGCGCATTGCCATGCGCATACGCATGCTGTTGGCATATTTCAGCCACTTTTCGGCATTGTAACCATAAGCAGGGTCGCACTTTGCCACGGCATCGCTTACTTTCACCGACAGATTGATGTTGGCAGCCGCCTCTTTCAATTCGTTCAGCATGAAATGATACACCTCTTGTTCGCTGCTGAATGTCGGGTTCGTGCCGTTGAAGGCATCCAACGGATAAGGACCGAAGTTGTCGGTAAACTCGGCAATCATGGTGACTCTCCAGATGCGGGCGAAAGCCTTGATGTTGCTGTTGAGGTTGATTTCTTCTTCCGATGTCAGCTCCGGGGCACGCTCGTCTGCCAACGTGATGGCCAAGCTCGCATTCTTAATCCATTGCGTCAAATAGGAATTGAAATAATCCTGGTTGAAGCTGTCGCTATAACGTCCTGTCGCTAAGAAGGTGCTGTTTTCACCGGAAATACGGGCTGCACCTGCCCAGTTATAGACGAAGATACGTTCTGCTTCGTGTGGCGACTGTTGGGCGCCTATGATTGAATTGTTCAACGCATAATAGGGTTGGACAACGTTTATGCCGGCAATAGACGGGTTTTCGTTGATTTCATCAAAGTCGTCGCAAGAGACAAAGCTACCAGTCAGGATTGCCCCCAGTGCCAGACTGAAAAATAATTTATATTTTTTCATTACTGTAAATGTATTAATAGTTAGAACCCAAGTGTGACATTAAACAAGAATGTGCGAGAAGTCGGAGACGATGCATTCTCGAAACCGGTAGCGTTGGTGCTTGTTGCAAAGACTGATTCCGGATCCACGCCGTTCATGTCGCTATAGATCATCCATACGTTATTGCATGACACACCCAATTTGACTCTCTGGAGCGGTGTACCCGTTAGGACCTTTTTCGGAAGTGTATAGTTCAAGGACAAATTCCTAAGGCGGATGTTTGTCGCACTATACAAGTTGGCCTCGCCGATACCTAAGTTGCCGCTGGAAGAGGCGACAGCCGACCAATATTGTTGTGGGGTCACGGATATGGTACTCTGTGTATAACTTCCATCTTCATTGGCAATCACGCCATCGACAACAAACTCGTTACGTGCCCCGTCCACTACCGTGCAGCCTGCCACACCGTTGGCTTGCAACATGCGGTTCGTGCCGGAGAAGATGTCACCGCCGAATCGTCCGTCAATCAAGAAGCTCAAGCTAAATCCATTGTATGAGAATGTGTTGGTCCAACCTAAGAGGCAAGTAGCCTGCTGGTCTCCGATCTTCTCCGGAGTAGAGGTACCTTGTGGCAGACCGGCAGAGTTCAACAGCAGTTTGCCTTTGTGCTCGCCCTCTTTTACGCGCTGGAATTTCGTTCCCCAGATCTCACCGTAGTTTCCTCCGGCAACCGCATAAATATACAAGTTGTCATAGCCTCCCAACGTGTAAGTCATCCCCTTGTTCTCTTCTCCAGGAAGCAATTCGTTGATTTTATTATCGTTTTTAGAGAAGTTCAACTGCGTGTCCCAAACGAATTTCTTCGTCTGTACAGGAGTGGCATTCAACATGATTTCGATACCTTTGTTTTCGATGTCACCCGCATTCACCTTCTTAGCCGTGTAACCAGAGAGGGCATTCATCGGGATGTTCAACAATTGGCGGGTAGCGTTTGATTTGTACCATGTGAAATCCAATCCCAAACGGTTGTTGAAGAAGCGGATTTCGGCTCCGACTTCCCAGGACTTGATTAACTCGCTCCTTACATCTTCATTATATAAGGTAGAAGAGGAGGGGCTTGCGGTCACACCGCCCGTGTTTCCATCCGAACCGATGGAATAGGCATTGTAGAGTTGGTAAGGATCCATGTCGTTACCTACTTCTGCAAATGAAACACGTGTCTTGGCATAAGTAAACCATTCCGGCATTCCGTTAAAGCGATTGTTTACCATGTCGCTGATTACCCATGACGCGCTGATGGACGGGTAGAAGAACGAACGGTTCTTTTTGCTTAACGAAGAGGACCAGTCGTTACGGAAGGTGGCATCCAAGAATATCCAACCGTCGTAGTTTACACCCAATGAACCATACAATGAGTTTATCTTCTTATGGTTGTATGTTTGTGAAACAGACAAATCGCCTTTGTCACCGTTGGTGAGCCAGAACCAGTCAGGGACAATCAGCGTGCCCAAGCTGTTTGAAACGCCGGTTGATTTGCGTTGCATCATGTTCCCGCCGAATGTGGCTGTTCCGCCCCAATCTCCTAAGAAACGGTCTTTCTGGGCTGACACTAAGAAGCTGAAGTTGTTTTCATAGAATTTCTGTTCCCCGAAGCTGTAACGGCCATTGGTGGACAATGGGCTTCCGGAGTACAGGCGGTTCTCTGTTTCTGTATAATACATATCGCTACCGCCCTTGATTTCTGCATTCAGCCAATCCGTGAAGTTATACTTCAACGACCCGTTCAGCAAGAAACGGTTACGGGAGTCTTTGTTCGTATTGTAATCTTTTGCCCAGTAGGGGTTTAAGCCGGCACCTTCTTGCCACCAGAACATCTTTCCTGTCGTCGGATTTACCGCATCTTTGAACCGGGTGATGTCCACCGTGGCAGGCATACTGAACATGGTGTAGAAGTAGTTGTTGTCGTTCACGCCTGACAACGGACGGTTGGTGGCATTGGAATTGATATATTGCACCTTGGCATCGATGCTCCAACGGTCGTCCTTGCCGAATGTGGAGTTGGCACGGAGCATCAAGTTGGTACGAGAGAGTTCCGCTCCCGGAATCTTACTGAAGTCGTCCATACGGGTGAGGGATGTATAGACTCCGGTCTTTCCATATTGTTGTGCAAACGAGATGTTCTCGTTCACATTGGTACCCGTATTAAAGAAATTGGAAACGTTGTCATAATATGTCAATACCTCCTGCTCGTTGTTCCAATTCGTTACGGTTTGCCCTTCGATTTTCGGTCCCCAGCTGGCTGACGACTTGGCATCGTAGATACCGTTGCTTCCTTGCCCGAATATATTTTGGCGGTCAGGCTTCATGAATATGGATTCGGCTGAAACGGATGCGGAAATAGTGATACCCAATCCCGGATTTTCGCGTCCTTTCTTCGTTGTAATCAAGATGACACCATTACCAGCACGTGAACCGTAAAGAGCTGCGGCTGATGCACCTTTCAATACGGACATGGATTCAATATCTTCCGCGTTGATATCCGAAAGTCCGTTACCCATATCCGCCGATGGATTCCAAAAGTCGTTGTTGCTTGCTCCGGTGAAGTTGTCCATTGGGACTCCATCGACAACAATCAATGGCTGGTTCAGACCGGTTACAGAGTTGCTACCACGGAGCTGGATCTTTGAAGAACCGCCCGGACCGTTGCTGGAACGGATAATCTGTACACCGGAAACCTTTCCGGACAAGGCATTGGCAATATTGGTTTCTCGGGCAGACACCAAAGCATCTCCTTTCACCTCCTGCATGGCGTAACCCAACGCCTTTTTCTCACGTTTGATGCCCAAAGCGGTAACAACCACTTCGTCCAATCTTTGTGTGTCTTCGACAAGTGTTACCGTCAATGAGGATTCACCTGCATACTTAATCTCTTGAGTGACATATCCGATGAAAGAAATCTGGATAATCGCTCCTTTCTTCACACCATCTAAGGTGAATTTACCGTCTATGTCGGTAATCGTACCGTTGTTGGTCCCTTTTACCAACACTGAAGCACCGATAACAGGACCTGATTCGTCAATTACAGTACCGGATACTTTCCCGTTTTGTTGGGAAGTGTTCGTCTCTTGCTTAAACGGTGACGTTTCAGCAAAAGCATCTGCTGGGGGAGAAGCCAAGACTCCCGAAAGCAAAATCAAACTGATGAATTTAGTTTTTTTCAACATAGAGAATGTATTTAAAAGTTAATGCCCGTCTCAAGGAGGATGGATTGTTCTTTGAAGGTTGAAATAGAGTCCTGCCAATAGAATGGTAACTCTGTTTGCCGGTATGAAGTTATCGCAATACGAAGTACTTCCCTTGTCGGAATCAAATGCTTGCGATATGGTTCGAGCATGTCGAATGGAAACGAAGGCACAACTGTTTGATAGGACTGATTTCAACGAAGTCAAAGAGCTATCTTTTCCCCTTATTAGGGTCTTGTTCGATTTATATTGAATCGTCCCGGTATTAACAGGACTTTGATGATTTAAAGGAATAACACGTTTTATTAAAAGTGGCGTTCACCTGTTGAGCCTTTTAGGTTTTAACTCGTTAGATTTAGCATACTTTTATTGTGTTTTTTGTATTTTGTCCAGAGTTATGGCTTTGAAGATTTAGCGTCCGAGCCAAAGATATGAATATTTTATTTTAATACATGATTTTTTTATTGAAAAATTTCGAATATTGTGCGGATTTAACATTCTTTTTTATGAATCTTCCATCATGATGTTTTGTGAAAACAGAAGTAACTTTTTCTTGTGAAAATTTGTGAGGGTCTATAAAACGAAAAAGGTTGTCGTCACGACAACCAATCTCCATTGTTAACCTTAAATCTAATACCATGAAAAACACA
>OIXQ01000233.1_pt1 | contig 27219 bp, 23 predicted proteins | sample 1587791 | NCBI WGS metagenome assembly OIXQ01 (sample SAMN03283273) | human gut metagenome | biome: human-associated habitat; material: feces | host: Homo sapiens | place: Peru | collected 2012
GAAGGATATTACCTTGTAACAACGGCAGAGGGAAGTTATATTGTAGGGATGCAACCAGAACAGTTTGCAGATTTGAAGCAGAAAGTGGAAGAAAAAGGTACGGCAAGAGTGGAAGGCATGACGAAAGTTGTGATTGACGAGAACGTAAAAACAATAGTAAGTGAGTATATCAATCACAAATTTATTGCTATACGTATGACGAAGCTTACCTATGGAAAAATACTCAAGGAAGGATATTTTGTGAATCTGGATATCGGAGGCATCTTAATATTGATTGGAATTTTGCTTGTATTAACCCAGGTGCGTGCGATTGAAAAATACAGACATCCATTGGCAGAGCAGATTGATGAAGAATGTAATCAGCCGGACGCTCTTTGGTTTAATGATTTTAGGATTTAGAGATTACTTATCTGACAGATATATTCGGAAAAAGGAATATCGAATTTGTTTGTGAGATTCAACCGGATGAAGAAATCGATGAAGATGAAGAGTTTTGAAACGGAAAATATGCATAGGTAAAGACAAGACTATGACTTAATAGTTATTAAGACCTTGGAGAGGGGACGCTCGTTGTGACAAAAGGAACGTCCCCATATTATTAGAACAGGTAACAGGCAGGTGGTCATATAACAGACGACCTGCCGTTTTGGTGTTTATATTATATACGAATGCGGAAAGGATCTAGAAGATATTTTGGTATATATTACCCGAAATATCTTCCAGATGATTGCATAGTATCATGTTGTTGGGTATAAGAAGATGTGGAAAATCATATTTATTGCGAACGCTGTTTAAAAATCATTTGCTTGAAAATGGAGTGGATGAAAAATACTAATTTCTTTTAGATTAGTCATTTCGATGTTCTTGTCCCCAAAGACAGAACGAATCTAATACAGGTTCTAAGGATTTTCCGCGTTCAGAAAGACTATACTCAACTCGTGGCGGAATTTCCCCATAATCTTTGCGGATAATAAGACCATCGGCTTCTAATTCTTTTAAAGCTTTTGACAATGACCGGAAAGTTGCTGTTTCCATCTTACGCTGAAGTTCATTATACCTTGTTGGACCATCTAATTGCAGACAATAAAGGATAGGGAGTTTATATTTCCCGTCAACCAAAGATTTTGTATAGTAAAAACCAGTATTTTTAATACCATTTATCGCAAAACGACGTTGTTCATGATTCTGATTATTTGCCATAATAATTCTCCTGACACTATATTTAGATATAGTATATGTTCTAAAATATCGTACTTGTTGTTAGTACATCCTCATGATACGATATATCCAGTAACGAATCAAGTGAAATGGAGATGAATAAGATGAAACATAAAGTTAAAGTAACAGTATTAGATAAAAAACTCTATCCAGAATTACAGCAACAGTATTGTGATAATCCAATTTCGGGTGTCTGCCCTTGTTACAATGTGGGAGATGAATTCATTTTTTACCGAGATGAGGAAAGGGATGATTTCTGGCATATAGGATTAAATACCTTGGTAAAGACTAGTGGTGACGCAGATACCGTTGCAGGCGGTCCGAAAATTCCATTCTGTTCTGAGGCATGGGATGCTATTTCACGCTATATTTATACCGGATTAGAAGGCGGTTCCATTATGAAGGGCTGGATGAAGAAGGAAAATGAAATGATTACCTGCTGTTCGGATGGAACAAGACCTGTCATTTTTAAGATTGAAAGAATTGATTATGAGGGGAAAGAATAGCAAATGAACGAAATCATTAAAGCAATGGAAGAACGCAGAAGCATTCGCAAATTTAAGCCGGATATGCCAGCAAAAAAAGATCTGGAGCAGATTATTGAAGCCGGATTATATGCTGCAAATGGCATGGGAAAACAGGCAACTATCACAATTGCGGTAACAAACAAAAAACTTCGAGACAGATTATCAGCAATCAATGCAAAGATAGGCGGCTGGAAAGAAGAATTTGATCCATTTTATGGAGCACCGGCTATTTTAATTGTATTAGCGGATAAAAACTGGGCAAACAGAATTTATGACGGAAGTCTGGTTATGGGAAATATGATGCTTGCAGCACATTCTCTTAATCTTGGAAGTACCTGGATTCACAGAGCTAAGGAAGAGTTTGAACTCCCAGAATATCAGGAATTACTGAAAGAACTTGGAATAGACGGAGAATGGGAAGGAATAGGTCATTGTGCCGTTGGATATGTTGCCGGCGAATTACCCGAACCTGCAAAGAGGAAAGTCAATAGAGTGTTTTGGGTGGATTGACAACTTCAAATTTGTCACATAGTTTGTCAGAATGAAAAATCAAGTGTAGAAGGACACATGACAGGTGGGATTTGGAATGATTCAGACAAAGAGAAAGATGGATTATGTCCGACCGTTTGAACAGGTATTACAGGAGGAATCTCATCCTGCGAATCAGACAGCATATATTGATATTATTCGGGTACCGGAGAAACTGGCGGAAAATAAATATGAAGGATATTACCTTGTAACAACGGCAGAGGGAAGTTTTAAAGAAAAAGTACCAAAATCAATGATTTAGGGCTTGAAACTATAGGAAGGAGCAGATTTGATATATGGGTTTATTTAATAAAATGAAAAAATTTTTTTCGTGCTTTAAGTATAAGCTGGACAGAGAGCGTTTAAGGGAATATCTCCAGCATACAATTAATTTTGCTGTCGAGAATAAGTTGCCATTTTGTGATGAATTTTATATTGCTGACAGTCTTGATGCAAAGGATAGATTACATGTCGCTATCCTAAATTATGATGTACCGGGAGAGGCTGTTTATGAGATTGAGAAGAGTTTTAAGGGAATAGTTATTTTGGCGAATCACGAGAAATGTTACAATCCGGAAAATGATCATAAGTATATTAATGCGGAAGATTTTATAAGCCGAGAACTTTGCACGTTGCCAGAAGAGTTTTTTGTATTCATGGATATGGCGCCGACTATGCTTGAACAGTATGAGATTTAGGGACGTTCCTTTTGTCACAATGAGCGTCCCCTGTCTTACTTATAGCATGCCACAGGGACACTCCTCGTGCCAAAAGGAACGTCCCCATATTATCAGAATGAGAGCGAGGAACAACATATGGATATGTTACAGTTGATGAAAGAGAGGCACAGTGTGCGGCAATATAAGGATAAGCCAATCGAGCAGGAGAAACGTGCGGAGATCGACAGGCTTATCTCTGTGATAAATTCTGAGAGCGGATTGAGCATGCAGGTGGCCTACGATGAGCCGAACTGTTTTGATTCGTTTATGGCGCATTACGGCAAATTCACAAATGTTTCTAAATTATATAGCGATAGTTGGCGCGAAGAACGACCAGGAAAAGGCCGGCTATTACGGTGAAAAGCTGGTGCTTGGATGTCAGGAACTTGGGCTTAACACATGCTGGGTTGCCATGTCACATGGTAAGACCAGGGCAGTCATAGGCAAAGGACAGAAACTGCTGATAGTGATTGCTCTTGGGTACGGTGAGAATCAGGGCGTTGCCCACAAGAGCAAAGATGTATCGGAAATCAGCAGGGCAGATGTGGAGACAGACTGGTTCACAAAGGGGATGGAGGCTGTGTGTCTGGCACCGACAGCGGTGAACCAGCAGAAGTTCATGTTTGAGCTGAGAGAGGGTGTGGTGACAGCGAAAGCTCCGAGAGGAATCTGCACGAAGATAGATCTTGGAATTGCCAAATACCACTTTGAGGCTGTGACTGGGCGTGCGGTGAGGTGAAGTTGCCAAAGCATCATTTTCAAAAAGTTAAATATTTTTTATTTTCGAAACCGTAATAATGCATATACTAATTTAGGACAGTGTAATAAATAAAAGAATCGATTTTTGAAAGCGTCGATTACATGAAAACAAGCATCACTTCACCAAATAAAAACAGTCAGTTAATGACTGCAAATGCCCCACAACGAACTATGTAACGATAGGTCAGGAACGTCCTAGGGAGTGCACCGTGACAAAAGGAACGTCACTGGGAGTGGACACAAATTCTTCACAAAATAATTAGCACTCGCCTCTTGACAGTGCTAACAACTAGGTGTATAACATAGTCAAAGATAAGGAAAGGGATTAGAAAGAAGAGAAAGAATCCCGAAAGTTTATCTTGACAATTATTTTGAAAGTAACAGTAAACAAAAAGTCTAAGTGCCTTGGGGGTTCATAAGAAGCCACAATTTCCGACACTTGTTTGAGATTGAAAGGAGAAATGACTTATGTTACCTAGTATTTTTGGAGAAGATTTATTTGATGATTGGATGAATGACTATTTCCCATTTGGAAAGGATTTTGACAAGGAGTTCAGTAAAGCGTTAGCACCTACCGAGCGTGCTCTGTATGGCAAGCATGCAAAGAACATGATGAAGACCGATGTCCGTGAGACAGACGATTCATACGAAGTAGATATGGATCTACCAGGATTCAATAAAGATGAAGTAAAGGTTCAGCTTGCTGATGGTTACCTGACAATTGAGGCTGCAAAGGGTCTGGATAAGGATGAGAAGGACAAGAAGAGCGGCAAATACATCAGGCGTGAGCGTTATGCCGGCAGCATGAGCAGAAGTTTCTATGTCGGTGAGGGAGTTACCCAGGAAGACATTCATGCAAAGTATGAACATGGTGTACTGAAACTGTCGATTCCTAAGAAGGAGGAGCAGAAGAAAGTAGAGAAGAGTAATTACATCGCAATCGAATAATGTAAGGAATGCGTAATTACTTAATAACAGATGACTAATATTCGTAGAGAGCCCTCCGTGTATCTGCAAGGTGCAGGTATGCGGGGGGCTCTTTTGCGTTCTGCTATTAGATGCAAATGAGCATTGTTCCAGTGAAAGTGGAAAATATTATGACTATTTTGGCTGGAATATTGTAAATGCTGGTAAATTTTTTCATTGATATTTACACAGAATATCTCTAAAAATGTTGAAATGGCATTTGATTTATTTGATAATAGTGATTGAGACTGTTGAGGGAGGACAAGCGGTGAAACGTTATTCAATAAAGGGGGATTTATATGTTCGATTTTCAGCAAATGTATAGAGAAAAATTGCGTACACCGGAGGCTGCGGTGGAGTGTGTCAAGGATGGAGACTGGGTCGATTACACATCGTCCCTTGGAAAACCGGTGTTCCTTGACAGGGCACTGGCAAAGCGGAGAGATGAGCTGCACGATGTGAAGATCAGGGGCAATCTGATGGCTGGCCCTATAGAGGTTGCAGAGTGCGATGACAGTCAGGAGCATTTTGTGTATCATAGCTGGCACTGTTCGCAGTACGAGAGAAAGCTGTGCGATGAGGGCAAATGCTATTATATACCTATGGTGTTCCACAACAATGCGGCTTACTATGAGTATTTCCTCCATGTGAATGTGGTCATGGTGTCGGTGGGACCTATGGACAAGCATGGCTATTTTAACTTCTCGGTAAATACCGGTGTGGCTGCCCCTATTGCCAGGAAGGCGGACATCGTTATAGTTGAGGTAAATGAGCACATGCCTAAGATACGCGGCGGATATGACGAGTGTATTCACATATCGGATGTGGATATGATCGTGGAGGGGGAGCACGAGCCATTTGCTGATGTGAAAACACAGGCACCGCGGGAGGTTGACCGGAAGATAGCGGAGCTGCTTATTCCATACATAGTAGATGGTTCAACACTGCAGCTTGGTATCGGAGGAATGCCAAATGCAGTTGGAGAGATGCTGGCCCAGTCGGACCTCAAGGATCTCGCCATGCACACGGAGCTCTGCTCGGACGCATATCTAGCCCTGTACAAGGCGGGCAAGCTGACAAATAAATACAAGAACATAGATCGTGGAAAAGGCGTATTTGGCTGTGCCATCGGTTCAAATGAGCTGTATGAGTGGCTGGACGACAATCCGGGAATCGCCGCATATCCCCTTGAGTATGTGAACAGACCGTATGTTATATCGCAGATAGACAACATGGTGTCCATAAACAGCTGCGTGGCGGTGGATCTGTACGGACAGGTTGCGGCGGAGAGCAGTGGTTCACGCCAGATCAGCGGAACCGGCGGACAGCTCGATTTCCTGATCGGTGCCTCGGGTTCCCGTGGCGGCAAGGCATTTATATGCATGAGTTCCACCCATACCGACAGGAATGGAGTAAAACACTCCAGGGTAAAACCGCAGTTCAACGGAGATATCATCACCTCGCCGAGAAGTCAGGTGTATTTTCTGGCAACAGAGTACGGCGTGATAAATCTTGAGGGGCGTTCCACATGGGAGAGAGCGGAGGCACTGATATCCATAGCCCATCCTGATTTCCGGGACATGCTGATAAAGGAGGCCCAGGAGAGAAAGATCTGGCGGAGGTCGAATAAGAGATGAAAAGGTTATTTGACATAGACATAAAGGACTACGAAGCGGGCTATAATGTATACCGCAGACCGTCGGCACGTGGAATCATCCTGCAGGGAGACAGAATAGCCCTTGTCTACAGTGAGCGCGAGCACTATTACAAATTTCCAGGGGGCGGTATTCAAGGCGGAGAGGACAAAAAGGCAGCCCTTGTCCGCGAGGTCCGGGAGGAGACCGGGCTTGTGGTCATCCCTGATAGCATAAGAGAATTTGGAAGTGTACTTCGCAGACAGAAGAGTGACAAATCGGCTGATACTATATTTGAGCAGGAGAACTTCTATTATATATGTGATGTTGAAACTGCGAATATAGGACAGGAACTTGATGAGTATGAGCGTGAGGCTGGATTTGTGCTAAGAGTTTTGCCAATCGATGAGGCGATACGTGCAAATGACGAGTATCACAGTGAGAACTATTTCGATGAGGTTATGATAAAGAGGGAGCTGCGTGTTCTTCAGATGGTGAAGGAGCAGATGAAACTATAGACGCATGTGTAGATGTCTGGAGAAATGAGAATTATGACCGAACTACGGAAATTATTTCTGGTTGTATTGGTTGTTATGAGAAGAGCATGGCATTATAAAAGTGAGATTGCGGATGAAAGGAAAATCTAAAAAACAAAAAAGCAGAAATACGAAAAAGCAGAAATATATAAAATTGGCAATTACTCTGAGTATAGTGATTGTCATAATATTGTTCTGCAATTTTCAGAACAAACACATTGTAACCACACATTATACATATGCGGCAGAGCAGCTTGGCGCAGATCTTGAGGGATATCGCATAGTCCAGATATCGGATCTGCACAATGCAAAGTTTGGCAAGAATAACCAGAAACTGGTGGACAGGATAAGAGAATGTGAACCTGATATGATCGTCCTGACCGGAGATCTTGTGGACACAAATCACACAAATGTAGACTGTGCAGTTCAATTTGTGGATGAGATCATGAAAATATGTCCGGTATACTATGTCACAGGCAATCATGAATATTGGCTTGAGAAATCTGAATATGACGAGCTTATGGATGGGCTTATAGGTGCCGGGGTGGTTATTCTGGATGATCAGGTTGTGGAGATATCCAGGGGGGATGCGAAGTTCAGGCTGGTCGGACTGGACGATAAAAGTCTTGCGGATGGGACACTGGAGGCGTTGCTTAGTGACGAAAGTATTAGGAATGATCAAACTGAACAGAAGGAAGAGACCGCTGATAATGAAGACTCTGGGGAAAAAGAGCTCACAGTAGTTCTTGCACATGAGCCACAATACCTCGCAAGGTATGCCGGCACCGGTGTTGATCTCGTGCTTTCCGGACATGCCCACGGTGGACAGTTCAGACTTCCATTTGTCGGCGGGATAGTGGCGCCGGATCAGGGATTTCTTCCAGAATATACAGCAGGTGAATACTATATGGACGGCACAGAGATGATAGTCAGCCGAGGCCTTGGCAACAGCGTGATACCTGTGAGGTTGTTTAACTATCCGGAGATCGTGTGCGTGGAGCTGGTGGGGAAGTAGAGGAGTTGTTTCATGGCTAAATTATGTAAGTGGACTTAAAGGTTTTATGTTTTCACCCAAATGGTTATATTAGGGTGAAAATATAAAAAAATATCACCTGCAATGGAAAAAGTCTCAAAAAGATACAAAAATTTGCAACCATGTATCTTCCCGAGACTTTTTTGCACATAAGTGATAATTTTGTGCTCTAAATAGCTGAGAATTTGAAAAAAGATAAAATCCGCTAACGAGTTGTCGCTTATGAATAAGTCAAATGGTTTGTTCAACAAACATCAGCGAAGAAGTTGGAGCTATCGCAGCCTTTCATCCACTTCCACCTTGAAAGGAAGCTTGCTTAGAATGTCATGTTCAAGATCAATTCCCGGGTACACCTCAATGAGCTTAAGTCCCTTTTCAGTGAGCTCAAATACGCATCGTTCTGTGACGTATATAACCCTCTGCCTGTTTGCCAGCGCACGTTTTCCTGAGAAACTGATGCTTCTGACATCGTTTACGAACTTAGGAATGCTTCCCTCGTTTTTGATGGTCACGATGCCGTCATTGTCCTCCACGGCAAGCCCTTTCGTGTCAAATGTGAGACAGAATACAACGGTTGCGGTCTTGGCGGTGATATTTGCGAATCCGCCTACACCGGCAAATGCGCCAGGGCCCTTGTGGGCATTTACATTCCCGAACCTGTCAACTTCGATCCCGCCCATGAAACAGATATCAAGACCGCCATTGTTGTAGAGATCAAACTGGTTTGCCATGTCATATATGGAGTCTGCGCCGATAACAGCGCCGAACACCTTGCCCGATGCAGGAAATCCTCCTACACCGCCGGATTCTACGGTCAGGGTTATCTTGTCCAGAATACCGTTCTCTCTGGCATACTTGGATACAGTCTCCGGAATTCCAACACCTATGTTGACTATATCGTCCGGTTTCAATTCCAGAGCGGCCCTTCTTCCAATGATCTCTGCGCTTGTATTGACGACATTCTTTGTCTTGGTACGACCGGAAAGCATCTCAGCCCAGTCCTGCCACTGTGAATATGGAATCTCAAAACTTCCTGTCAGGGATTCGTATGATGCGTGTCTTGGCTCCGGCGGTATCTCAACGATAGCGTCAACCAGACATCCCGGAATGATGGTATTGTGAGGTCTTGATGGCCTTGCCACAAGTCTGTCAACCTGCACGATGACCTTTCCGCCATTTGCCTTTACAGCCTGACAGATGGACAGCGCATCTCCTGCGGTAAACAGATCCTCAAATGAGATGTTGCCCTTGCGGTCGGCAGCAGTTCCCTTGATGATAGCCACGTTGATAAGCGGCAGCTTGTAGTAGAGGAATTCCTCACCGTCCAGCTCAACGTATTTAACAAGTGAGTCATCCTTTGATATGTTGTTGATTCCCGGTCCCTCAAGTCTCGGATCGACAAATATATCGAGACCGACCTTGGAGAGTGCTCCCGGAAGTCCGCCGGCCTGTGCACGTATTGCGTGTGAGATACAGCCGAGTGGGAGATTGTATGCCTCAAATCTGTCCTCAAGGACAAGCTTCTTGGTGCTGTACATGGCACCGAAATGTCCGCAGATGATCTTGTCAACGGCGCCGTCTCTTATGTATCCCTCTGCCGCCTTGTTCTCATCCCACGCACCAAAGCCCGCGCTTGATATAGCGGTGAGGTGCTTCGGCGAACCTGTCCTCTGGTATCTTTTATATAATGCCTCGTGAAGCTCGATTGGAATATCTATGCCGAGAAATGAGTTGAGTGCGATCACATCTCCGTCATTTATAAGATCCATTGCCTCGTCGGCTGTCATTATCTGGTACATTTGTTCTATCCTTTCGTTTATATAAAAATCAATCAAAATCTGCTATGAATTTATTAGCAGGTTACAATATGATAACATTCTTTGTAAGAGTTCTGTATCCTTGTTCTGACATAAATCAACAAGGGCAAAGAGCTCAGGATTCTTGTTTTTGTCAATTACGATTTGTGTCGCGGCTGGAGAATCCGAAAGACCGGTCAAATATTCAACAGATGTGTTAAAACATTGGGCAATAATTTCCAGCGTTTGCTGAGATGGGACTCTCTCTCCATACTCATATCTGCAATATCCTATTTTGGAAAGATTGAGTCTCCTGGATGCTTCAGCCATAGTAATTCCCATATTTTCTCTCACAAATTTTAATCGTTCTGGAATTAATTTAGCAGACATTATTATTCCTCCTAGACTAAATATTGATAGTAACCATTGGATAATATAAAATAAATATATCCAATGGTTACTATACAACAAATAATAGCCTTATTCAACATTTAATATAGAATAGAGGGAGATATATAATATGCGAAATGAGGACAAGTTAATAAAAGTAGCACATTATAACACTAAACTCAATTCAGTATTAGGTTTTGATTATAGTGCTTTTACAATTTATAGATCTAAGGGATTGTTGACACATCTTATTAAAAGAAAGCATTTTGTTGCTGCAAAATACATTGATCGTTTAGATGACATAATTAGTCATCCAGATTATGCAGGATGTTATAATGGAAATATTGAGTTGGTTAAATGTTATAATGACAATATTTTTGTTTCAATCAAATTAGATGAAAAGGAATCAAAATATTATATTGCTACAGTATTTGATGTAAAAAAAGGAAAAATAGATTCATATGTAAAGTCAGGCAGATTGGTGCCGATATGTAGTAATATATTTGGTTAGATAAGATACCTTGACTTTATCGGTAACCAATGGTATCATCATTGTATACATTTGACAAGCAGGAAAGGCACCCTGCGCTCCCTCGGGAACCTGATATGATGGATACGCCGCCCATCCAAATGTAAACATTAAATACTTAAAAAATGTCAGCTAGATATAAGCAATGAATTTTTGCATATATCTAGCTGACATTTTTAGTTCCCTAATCAGGATATTTGATCAGATCGTACATCTTACCATAAGCACCCATATTGCGCACACCCTCAAGCTCCATGCCGAGATGCATGTATTTGTCGCACTTTGACTTGGCATCCGTCTCAAGGATGACTGGAACGTGCAACCTGTTTCCCTCAGAGAAAGCCATGTCCAGAACTTTTCTCATGTATCCCTGTCCCTGGTATTGTTCGCGGACGCAGACCATGCCGACGAATATAAAATCTTTCTTCTCTTTCTTCATTCGATCCTGAAGGGATTTTCCTCCCTTGGACAGAGCTTTTCCCATGCGGATCATCTCTTTAAGGCTCATGTTGTGAAACAGAGCTTTGAGGATAGCCATGCCAGCTTTGAAATTCATTTTCTGTCCCGGCAGGGTGTAGGCGATATACCCCTCGCCGCGTTCGCTGGTCGCGTAGAGCATTTGTCCCTCAAATGCCATACGAACGTAGCCGGCTATGTAATTTGACACTGCCTCTTTGCTGCTGTAGAACACGCCCATACCTGTTTCCTGCCCGTAGTCGTAATATCCAAACGCATGGCCGATATCCTCGGCAGCCTGCGCATCCCATTTTGTTATCTTCATTGTATTTTCTCCGTTCAATAATTGTATTGTAATTTCTAATTCCACTCATACGGTTAGATATATCTAACCGTAATCATATTATCATATATAGAGTGAAAATGAAACTATGATCTCATTCAGGATGACATGATAGAAATATATGAGGGTATGAAGATATGAAGGATGTCGATGTCATAGTGTTTACATATGGAATATTACTACTAAAACAATACATTTGTATTGAATTAGCATAAATCAAGTATTATGATTTGTAAAGAAGCGATGAAGTTGCATATTATTAATACTAGGAGGCGCATGAGAATGGCGAGCACAATACAGGTAAGGGTAGACAAGGATCTTAAGTCAAAAGCAGATAAATTATTTCATGATCTTGGAACAGATACTACGACAGCTATAAGAATTTTTCTTACCCAGGCAGTTGCAAATAATGGATTTCCATTTGAGATAAAAAGGGTTGTTACAGAGCCATATGTGGCAATGACAGAGGAACAGATGATAGACAAACTGGCGAAGTCAAGACAACATGCTGAAAAAGGTGAATGTCGTGATGCTGATGTTGTAATAGATGATATGAGGAAGAAGTATGACGTATGAGGTAGTTTTGACAAAATCTGCGAATATATATGCAAGGATTGAACCGGATGTCAAAGAAAAAGCAGAAAGTATCTTGTCTACACTGGGTATTCCTGCTTCCAGTGCTATAAATATGTTTTATAAACAGATTATATTACAGAGAGGACTTCCATTTGAAGTAATAATACCATATGACAGACCTGTTGACATCAGCACATTATCAGAGCCAGAGTTCAACGAAGAATTGGAGAAGGGGTATGCGGATATGCAGGCTGGACGGACGAAAGAAGCGAAGAAAGCCTTTGCGGATATTCGTAAGGATTATGGCTTATGATATATGAATTAAAAGTATCTGAACAGGCTGATAGTGATTTGAGAGGAATTTTTGAATATATTCCTGATAGCGATAAGAAGGTCGTAACCATTCTTAGAGTAATGTATGCAGGACGTGACACAGACAATCAGTTAAATCTATACACAAAGCAATAGGGTAAAGCAAATGCCACAGCAGCATAAAACTGCTGTGGCATTTTGTGTATATAAAACCATGTAATTTTAGCTCAAAAGCGTTATATAAATTCCCGTAAGTATCGCAGTCGTTATAACTCCGCAGATATTTGCGCCCAGGGCGTAGTCGAGAATAAATGCTGAAGGATCAGCCTTTGACGCCGCTTTCTGGGCGACCTTGGCCGTTGAAGGCACACAAGACACTCCGGCAATACCGACGGTAGGGTTGAAGTTTCCCCGCTTGAAGAGGTATACGATATAGCCTCCTACTATTCCGCCGATACCCGAGAGGAGCAGAGCAAGCATTCCAAGGATCAGGAGCTTGAGCACCTGTTCATTCAGAAGTGTGCTGGCATCGCAGAGAACTCCAAGCATCAGACCGAGGAAGAATGTCGCAAAGTACAGGAACTCTTCTCCGACCAGTTTGACATATACAGCTATACCGGTCTCCCTGATGACGATACCGATGAAGAAACTCAGGAAAAGCGGTGCTGCAACAGGGAAGAGCAGACACAGGATGGCATTTGTGATGATTGCAAATACCAGCTTCTGTTTGGATGTGATCTTGCTTTTTCTCTGTTCCCTGACGATGGCTTTGCCCCTCACGCTCTTCGGTATGAGCAGCTTGATGAGGTACGGGTAGCCGCCGTATGTAAGGCTGAGGTAGAGATAAGCCACTATAGATATAGGAACAAACAGCTCCGGCGCCAGCTTGAGTGATGCAAATAAAACCATAGGTCCGTCCGCGCCGCCGATGATGGAGACTGCGGCTGAAGAACCGGCATCAAGGCCCATTGCTCTGGCGATAGGGTATGTGAGTATGGTGCCAGCTTCGGCAAATAGGGCGATGGTCATACTGATGAATGGTCTTTCAAGCACATACCCGATATCGCACATCGTTCCGATGCCCATGAACACAAGACAGGCTATGAGTCCGTTGCTGAATGTGAGTGTGTATATTGGCTGCAGAAAGTCTATCTGCATATATTTCATCAGATCATCGGTGGATGAAAGCAGGGGAATTGGTGGTATCTGAACCGTATCTTTGCCGAGGGGCAGTATGTTTCTCAGTTAATATGCGAAAACTTAATCTTCACAAATTCTTCACAAAATTATTAGCACTCACCTCTTGACATTGCTAGTATAGAGGACTATAACATAGTCAAAGATAAGAAAAGGATAGCACAACCGGTGGTGCACATGACCGTTCGGTATATGCACTGCAGATTTCTGTTATATAACATTTTAGGAAAACAGAAAGGAAGTGTTCAAAATGGATAAGAACCCAAAGCATCCATTGAAGAAAAAGAAAGTAGTTCAGAAGGTATATGCGACAGCAAATCATAACGTTGCAGCAGCTGAAGAACCAGCTACACCAAAGTCAAAAAAGCATAAGTAGTGATATGAGACGAAAGTCCCCTGTATCTGCACGAGACAGGTATGGGGGACTTTTTTTGTCGTGGGAACAGCAATATATAAATTTGATTTCTGAATATGGGGTTACTGATGTATAATATATATAACAAATATTTATGGGATATATTGTCGGACTTGACAGACTGATATATTTTCGAACTAAAATATATTGAGTGTTGATGGAATAATAGATTTGGGACACATGGGGAATATGAAAAATATGGAGAATGCGGAAGGAACGGAAACAACAGATAAGGTCAGAAAAACGGGTAAGCTGGATGAGAAGCTTTTGCCGCCGGACAAGCTTGTACTGCCTAAGGCCTCTACGCCCCAAAATCAGAACAAGCTTAATATGAAGATACTTCTGGTGGAAGTTCTCATTGTGGCAGTGATCGCTGTGATCGTGATAGTTATGGCAGTAAATGGTAAGGGCAGGAATCATGACATGAAAGGGTATTACTATAGAGGGCGCTGGCATCCAATAGGATTCGCCTGCATAGACCTGTATGGTTTCATTATGCTCATACTTATGTGTATTGGCCTCGGAGTGATGCGGGTAATCCCGGGTACTATAGCGGATTTTTCGACAAGACCGGGGAAAGAGAAACGTGGGGAGCTTGAATCTATCAGGAGAAATAATTATGCAAAGCATTTGTGCAGATTGATCGAGATCGATAAGACGGAAATTTTGGATAATATGAGAGATAGATTCAATCCCGTAGTCCAAATCCTTTTTTCGGAGGCGCAGGCTGAATGTCTGAATAGATCGAGGGCCTGCAATCATCTTATGGTCAGACTGGGGCTTGGCAGTGTGGATATATCTGATCATGTGGTGGTTCAGGAGGCTGGCGGAAAGCGGGAGAGAGAGGTACAGCTCACAGACGTTGCAAATGAGGTGAAGATAAAAACGGCAGTTATCCACGACTTGCCGGTGGTGCTGGATCTCAGCCGTACCGGGGTTATAGGAATAGTAAGTGATGGAAATAAAAAGAGTGCATTTGATATAGCGAGAAATATCATAGGCCAGCTTGAGATAAATGAGACAAATGACAGGATTCAGCTAGCATTTGCCTGTGATCCGGGTGATGGTGAATGGGTAGGATATGATGAGCTTTATCTGGCGGACCGTAAGAATGGAGAAATCTCTTTTGCCGCAGGAGAAGCTGATGTGAAGGGCTTGTTAGACATGCTGGCAAATGAGCTTCAGAAAAGAAATGGTACTCTGGATTATTTTGTGAATAGCGAGAATATAGGCGGATATAGGCATATAGTTTTGTTTGTTGACGATCCCGGACTTCTGGAGGGGCATTTGATAAATCGGTACATTTTGCCAGGGGAAGAAAATCTGGATTTTACAGTTGTCGTTCTCTCTGATGATGAAGAGAAGTTTATTTTGGAGATGGACTGTGAGATAATACAAAATGATGATTTTGCGGGAATATATAAGCCTGGAACGGAAGAGTGGATAGAGATCAAATTTGACAGGGTGACCGAGGCAAGGCTGTGGAGTCTGGATGAGATTGTAAGAAAGAACAGTGAAAGGATGGTGCAGGATGAGCTACGTAGAATTTAAAGATGTTAAGAAGGTATACAAGACAGGAGAGGTGGAGATCAATGCTCTGCGCGATGTGGATTTCGAGATAGAAAAGGGAGAGTTCTGTGTCATAGTCGGAGCCTCCGGTGCGGGCAAGACTACTATCTTGAATATACTTGGCGGTATGGACACTCTGACAAGCGGCAGTGTGAAGCTGGATGGCAGAGAGATATCAACTCTGAATAAGAGACAGCTCACGGCATACAGAAGGTATGATGTGGGATTCGTGTTCCAGTTCTACAATCTGGTACAGAACCTCACAGCACTTGAGAATGTGGAGCTGGCGGCACAGATCTGCAAGGAACCGCTGGATGCTGCAACGGTTCTGAAGCAGGTGGGACTTGAGAATCGTATGGCGAACTTCCCGGCACAGCTCTCCGGAGGTGAGCAGCAGAGGGTTGCCATAGCGAGAGCGCTAGCGAAGAATCCGAAGCTCCTGCTCTGCGATGAGCCGACGGGCGCGCTTGACTACAACACGGGCAAGGCTGTGTTGAAGCTTCTTCAGGATACATGCAGAAATACGGGAACGACAGTTATAGTCATAACGCATAACCAGGCACTCACAGCCATGGCGGACAGAGTCATCACGGTTAAGAGCGGAACTGTGGAGAAAGTGGTTATGAATGATAACATCAGGAACGTTGAAGATCTGGAATGGTAGGTGGCCTATGAAATCAATGATGAGACGCACGACATTTCGTGAGATAAAAAATACATTTGGAAGATTTGCAGCCATCATGGCGATCATAGCCCTGGGCGTGGGATTCTTTTCGGGGCTCAAGATGACGAAGCCGGATATGATGAATACCATATCGAATTTCCTTGACAAGGGAAATTTCTATGATCTGCATCTTCTGTCAACTCTTGGATATACGGATGATGACGTGGATTCATTTGCCGGGGAGAAGGATGTGCTGTACGCTGAGGGCGGTTATAGTCTGGACGTCCTATACAAGAACCAGGGTGAAAATGACAGGGTGTTGAAGACTATGTCAGTTCCGGAAAACATCAATAAACTGAGTCTTGTGGACGGACGCATGCCGGAAAAGGAAGATGAATGTGTTGTAGATGCCAAGATGGACAGTATAAAGATAGGTGATGTCATAGAGGTGGCAGATGACGATGCAGCAGAAGGTGAGGACAGCAGTGCACAGGATATCCTTAAGGTGAAGAAATTCACCGTTGTCGGAACTGTCAACTCCCCTCTTTATATTAATTTTGAAAGAGGCACCACAACCCTTGGAAATGGTAAGATCGCGGGCTTTGTATATGTCAGCCCTGAAGCATTTGACAGCGAATGCTACACCGATGTATATGTGAAATTTGACAGAAAGTTTGATCTGTATGCCGATGAGTATGAAGACTATATAGACGACAGGAAGGACGAATGGGAGTCAATATGTAAGACCAGTGTACTGGACAGATATAAGGATATCCTCATGGCAAAGGGTATGACGGAGGATATGGTGAAGGACATAACGCTGGATGATGCAGATGGTGTGAACTATTACATACTCGGCAGGGAGACGAATATCGGATATGTCTGCTTTGAGAGCGATTCAGACATAGTGAATGGAGTTGCAAAGGTATTTCCGGTATTCTTCATATTGGTTGCCGTGCTCGTGTGTATGACTACCATGAACAGGATGGTTGAGGAGCAGCGCTCTATGATAGGTATGCTGAAGGCTCTAGGCTATGGCAAGGCGGCGATCATGGGAAAATATATGATCTATTCGGGAACTGCGGCTGTAGTAGGATGTGCAGGTGGATATCTTATAGGTACATATGTATTTCCGGAGGTTATCTGGTATGCATATCATATGATGTATATACATATGCCGCTTGAGAGAACCACAGACTGGACGCTGGTTATTGGCGTGCTGGCAGCATCCCTTTTGTGCACTGTAGGTACAACCTGGTTTTCCTGCAGATACGAGCTTTCTGAGACTGCGGCAAGTCTTATGAGGCCTAAGGCTCCGAAGCCGGGCAAGAGGGTGTTCCTTGAGCATATACCATTTATATGGAAGAGACTGAAATTTCTGAGAAAGGTAAGTGTCAGAAATGTATTCAGATATAAAAAGCGTTTTTTTATGATGATAATAGGAATAAGCGGCTGTACTGCGCTGCTGCTCACAGGCTTTGGAATAAATGATTCCATAAGCGGATTTGCGGACAATCAATATGGGGAGATACAGGTCGGAGATGGAGTGATAACGCTGAATACATCGATTGCGGGTGATGGAGAAGATGAACGCTTCAGTAGTCTGAAAGACCGGCTGGAGAATGATACATCCTGCTATGATCTCGTCAGTGAATCTAGCTGGGATCTGGTGTGTGACGGAGGCGTAAAGTCCGTGAACATGGTCATCATGGAAGAACCTGAGCATGTTGACAGGTATATGAAATTTGCGGATAAAGATGGTGAGAAGATAGAATATCCGGGCAAAGGGGAAGCTGTGATCAATACTGCGCTGGCTGATCACTACGACCTCAAAACAGGCGATGTAATAACGGTCAGAGACAGCGAGATGAAAGAGATAAGAGTCTCCATATCAGGCATATTCAGGAATCATGTATATAACTATGTGTATATCTCACCTGAAACATATGAGGATCAGATGGGGGATGCACCTCAGTACAAATCGGTGTATTTCAATCTTAAGGAAGGCGCAGATTCGCACGAGATATCTGCCGATCTTATGGGTGATGCAGCAACAGCGTCAGTGACTATCAACAAGGATATGAAGAACAGAATATCTAAGATGATGGAGAGTCTGAATTATATAGTAATTGTAGTCATACTCTCGGCTGGTGCACTTGCATTTATCGTTCTCTACAACCTGACAAATATCAATATCACAGAGCGCCTCAGGGAGATTGCAACCATAAAGGTTCTGGGATTTTTCAAAAACGAGACTTCAGCTTATGTGTTCAGGGAGAACAGAGTCCTGACGACATTCGGGATCGCTGTGGGACTTGTGCTTGGAGTGTTTTTACATGCATTTGTCATAGGACAGATCAAGGTGGATATGGTCGCATTTGATACGTATATAGCGCCGATGAGCTATGTGTACAGTATAGTGCTGACATTTGTGTTCAATTTCCTTGTCAACAGAGTTATGTCAGTCAAGCTTGAGAAGATAAATATGGCGGAATCGCTTAAGTCGGTGGAGTAGGATGAAATCGCAGAGAGTGGAAAGGGATAGAAATGAAAAAAGGGGTTAATATAGAGTCTGTAGCTGTACCTGTCCGTGCTGAGGCAATGTTTGACAGACTGACTGCAGCGGAGCAGAACGGTAATCTGCTGGAGGTTATGGATGCTGAGTTTGGAAAGCCGCTGTCCATGCCGGCGGTCTGGGCCTGCAGGTCATTTTTCTATAAATTAGATGAAAAGGATTATGAGGGTAGATACCCGCTTATAAGTGTCAGGGCTCTTATAGAGTCACTGGCGGGAAATCTGGCTGAGGCAAAACGATATACGGATATGCTGACGGTGCAGCCGGAGGGGGAACCTGCAGATGATGGAATGAGGCGCAGGTTTATATTGTTATCGACAGAGCTGGTCATGCCGTATATAAGCGGAGCACAGTTCGTCCGGACAGTTCGGACCATTGAGGCAATGAAGCTTCCTCCAATACAGAGTCTGACTATATCTGCCTGCAGCCCAAGCATAATAAATGGATTCCGGGATTTCTGTATATACGGACCGCTGATCGAGAAGAACAGGCACCGTATAACGGCGTCGATAAAAAGCCTGTATGGAACCAGCGGCAAGGGCGTCTATGAGACAGCTCTCGCAGAGTGGTATTATCAGAATGACAGATGCTTTGATGCACTTCTCCTTGTCGCCGGAACCATACCGCTGCTCGAGGCGGAGGACGATGCCAGATGTCTGTTTGTGGCAATGGCTCTTCAGATGAAGATACTTCTCATGAACGGGCAGAGCGATGCGGCGGAGCCACTTGTGTCAAAGATCAGGGCGAAGATAGAGAAGATGGGCGGAGAGGAACCTATATCGAGCCTTAATGCTTTGTCGTGCAGGGCATCCATGTATGATGGCCGCATGGAACGGGTGGAGAAATGGCTTGAGGATGAAGCTCCGGATGAGAATGAAGAGATATACATGATGAACATTTATGCATATCTCACCAAGATAAGGTGTTACATAGTGACCGGCAAGAGCATGCTGGCGGTGGTGCTGGTGAAGCGGCTGCTGCACATATTACAAGGCGGACGCAGGTATATGGATTCTTGTGAGTGCTATATGCTGTCTGCGTTGATATGTTACCGCGAGGGCAGAAAAGAACAGTTTATAGAGGAATTCGACACCGCGGTGAAGATCGCAAGACACAGAAAGCTGTACAGGATACTGGGAGATGAGGGCAATTGTATGGTATCTATGATGCGGGAGTATCAGGCTGAGAAGGGACATGATGAATTTACTGACAGAGTCGTGGAGATCGCAGAGAAGGTGGGACAGCAGTTCCCGGATTATCTCAAGGCGCCGCATGAGTATTTTGATGAGCTGACAGTAAGCGAGAAATCTGTTTTGACGCTCATAGCCACAGGCAGGACAAATGATGAGATCGCTGATATGCTTGGTAGAAATATTGGTACTGTCAAGTTCCACAGTGCCATGATATACAAAAAGCTTGGTGTGAGGAACAGGCAGCAGGCGGTGAACAGGGCCAGAGAGCTTGGAATACTATAAAAAATTATTATGAATACCGGACAGATCATTGGATGTGATCTGTCTGGTATTTTTTATAGTTTGACATAAGGTTTGGGTTTTGGTTTGCAAAAAATGTGGTTTTCAGCTAACTTAAGTGGGCTGGACTGGGGAAAGCACACAATTTATACTTTTATATGACATAAAAATATGCTGTATAAAGCGAAAAAAGGGAAAGGAGAAATTAATGAGAAAAGGACGTTTTTTGAAGGTGATCTACGCGATGGTCATGTGTGTCCTGATTATGACCGCGTCTGCGGTCGTGACGATGCTGCATATACCACAGGTAAATGCGGCGGCGGATGTATATTGGAGCGAGATCGCGGTATCTGGAGCTGACACCGAAGGGGAGGCGAAAAATCAGCTCACAAGGAATGGCTTTACGGTCTGCAACTATGACATGAACAAGGATGCAGGCGGTAAGTATATCTATATTGGTTACAAAACCACGACGGATTATATGGAGGCGATCAAATCGGTTGCAGCCATAAATTCATCAACTGTGCCTACGGGATATACCGGGGCTACAGTGGTCAGCGGCAATGGTGATCTGAATCAGAACAGTAGGGGAGATTATATATATCTGGTATATACAACTGATGAGAATAGTGAAAAATCAGCAGTAAGTGGATGCCAGCTCGGACCATCAGTTCCGCAATCCGGATGTGTAAAAAATCTGAACAATGGTGCTACACAGGATTTCAACAGTGGAGCAGGCGGAGAATATATCTATATGTATCTCCAGATGACGGTGCACACGCATACATGGAAGAAGGCAGGCGTGGTGTCGAGACCTACATGTACGGATGCCGGAATCAATCTTGAGAAGTGTGAGTCATGTTCTGCCGAGAGGAGAACAGCCACTGAGGCGGTTGGACACACATGGGACAAGGGTGTGGTGACAAAGCAGCCAACGGCCACGACAAAGGGAATCATCAAGTACACATGTACAGTGTGCAAGGCGACAAAGACGGCAAGCATTGACAGCACCGGTACTGTGGGTGATGATGTGGCAGATCCCGACAGACCTGCCCAGTCGTATGAGAGCGACATGTATAAGGAGCTTGGATTTACTCTGAAAAACAGCGATACAGATGCGGTGTCGGGCAACCCTTACACGAGCGGTATAGGTGCGACTGCGAATCTGAACAAGATATCAGAGCTTGTTATAACAGGTAAGGCGGATTCGAGCAGCAAGACCTGGTATGATTTCTATAACAGGGATCTCAAGGATCACAGCGATGGCTCAGGAATGAATATGGGCTGGTACGATGGCAACAAGGTTGGAAGCACCAGCGGATATGGTGATCATTCACTTAAGCAGGCGGCTGCAGACCAGAAGGAGAGCTGGTCCTACAGCGTGAGCGATGGCGCAGACTGCTATGCAAGCTCAAGAATGGCTGCCCTGGATCTTGACGGTGATGGTTATGAAGATACCATAGCAGAGATCGGAGTGCACTGGGGAGGAGCTACTGCGGAGCTGCATTTCCTCGATGCCAGAACAGGAAAGAAGTATTCATACAGGGAGTCATATTCTCTCGGCTTTGACAGTCTTAACGTAAAGGAGATCGGTGCATATGCCGTTCTTGTATCGGGTGACTTCGATGGTGACGGCTGTGATGAGGTTGCAGTGTATAAGCCGTCCAGGGAATATGTTGTGACAGATGGTTCATATGGATACAACAAATCCGTGGTTCAGGTGTACAAGCCATCACTCGACGGAGGGGACATCTCGGTTAAGGTGATAGCAAGTGATGTGATAGATAAGGGATGCAGAACGGATAGTTCAAAGTCGACACCGGTCATAATGGACCTTGAGGCTGAGGACATGGATGGCGATGGCAAAGCCGAGCTTCTGGCTGCATCGTCATTCCCGAACAAAGGAGACAGAAAGCAGCTCCACAGCGATGGTTCATTTTTCGGAATATTCAGCGTTGGAGATGGGGAGTTCAAGGAGCTGTATTCGAGACGACTTGCATTCAAGAACGATGAGTACGGAATAAAGAACAGTGCAACATATAACAAGTCTACCATGCAGGCCATGAACTTCTGCGGAATAACTGTGGGAGATATGGACAACGACGGCTACAAGGAGATCGTGGTAGGCGGATATGCGGTTGACGGTTCAGATGGTTATTCCATCAGAGGCATTATAGATGTTGTTATGTTCGGTTACAGAGATGGTGCTTACAAGGCTCTATATGGTGGTATTCCTTACAACCTTTCACCTCTCGGTTATATAGCAGATCATACATATTATGACGATTATCTTCAGGAGCCGGTGGCGATCAAGGCATTTGCCGGAAGAGGTTCATCCTTCGGCGATGTACTTTATCTGGAGGGAAGAACTTATACATTTGACACGGCAGGGCTTACGACACCGAATCTGAATACGTATTTCAACGGCGGAAATGGCGGCTCATACGAGATCACGCCGAAGACCAGCAGTGTGACCAAGCTGGCGTCACAGTATGCATGGAACGATGACAATGGTTACACGGATATCAGGATCGGCGGTACAGATATGACAAATGTCTGGATATCAGAGGTCGTAGCGGGCAACTTCAACGGCAACTCAGCCGGACAGGAGCAGGTTATCGCAGTTATCTGTATGAAGAGAAAGTCGGGAAATGGTTACTGGTATGATCTGTCCGCGCTTTCCAGACTGAATGTTGGAAATGGCAGTGGTTCATATACCAGACTTTACGAGCGTAATATGGTGGATAATTCAGGTATGTGGAATGGTTATATTTCACTCTGCCCTGTCGACTATGACGATGACGGAATGATAGTCAGATACGACGGAAGCGACAGATACTACAGTGATCCAAATGTAGTCGCAGTTCTGCAGGCTGCACCTTATTTCTCAGATCTTGCGACTGTGGATGAGAACTATTCCACAAATGGAAGTACAACATATGGATTATCACATGAGACCGGCACTGCGGATTCAGCGGGAGTCAGCGTGTCAGCGGGAGTTATAACAGGTTATGAAAATGACTGCAGCGTTCTTGGAATCACGGATGCGGCAGGTGTGGATATGGAATTATCTGCAACGGTCAATGCAGGCTTCGAGGAGGAGTTTGGAGAGGCAAGAGAGGCGTCGATCCAGTATTCGGGTGATGCGGAGAACAACAATGTGGTTCTTGCCATGACACCTTATACGAGGTACAGATACTGGACATACGTAAAGCCGTATGATATTCCGGCAGAATCGGAATACAAGGCTATAGAGAATGGAATAAAGGAAGCCCTTGAAAAGTACGATATGGCTCTGCTTGACGAGAATTACGATATGGCTTCATATTATTTCAATCAGTACAAGAATTACGTGAGTGAAAAGACGGCGTTTGACAATCTTCTTAAGACAAAGACGGACAAGATAGTCTACGGTGAGATAGAGGATGGAAGATTTGTAGAAAAGACAAAGGTATTGACGGTAGATTTCGGAACCCATATAGATGGCTACTGGACACCATATTATGTATGCGTGCCGGAGACCCCTAGAATGAGTATGATCAGCGTGGATAAGTATGATGAGATCGCGAGACAGAGAGGTCTTGAGGAGATCGACGGCAATCTGCTCAGAAATACTCCGGGAGATCCGTACACATATCCTTCAGGCTCAGGTCAGTATGATGAGTTCGACGGCGGTGAGGTCATCGGCGATGTGTCAGGAAGTGGCGACAACTTTGTGAACGTGGGAACAGGAAGAGGTTCGATCACGCAGAGCATCACCAAGACTGAGAGCACAAGCAAGACATTTACATATGGAACATCTGTAGACTTTTCTTACGTTGCCAAGGCTGCGGGAGTCAAGATAGGCTTCAGCATGGGAACCGAGATAAGTGGTGGATGCACATGGTCAACGGTGGACGGAGCTTCATTTGAAGGAACGGTAGCATGTTCACCATCTGATGCGTATTCATTCAGCTGGAGATTCGGAATGTGGGATGCGGAGCTGAATGGCAGTCCTTGTAAGATGCTGGGCTACCTCGTGAAGGATACCAAGTCACCACCGGCGCTTCCGAAGAATTTCCAGGTGGCACAGACGACAGATGATTCTGTGACGCTCACATGGGACAAACCGACCAGAATGGATGGAGTGAGAGGTTATGTCATCGATATAGTAGAAGACAATGGAGACAGGATAAATCTTGAGCCTAGACCGAGTTCACTTCAGACCATGTACACGGTAAATGACCTCGCACCTGCGATGGTGTACACATTTGAAATCAGGTCAGTTGGAGCAGGAGAGGAAGGCAGCAATAATATTGCCTGCGTATACAGCGAGGCTGTTGTGGGTAAGACAAAATACAGATCAGGTGATAATGCACCAAAGATAACGACACAGCCGTCGGATGCCAGCGTGTTTGCCGGTGATCTGGCTGAGTTTGGAATAAATGTAGAGGCGATGGCAGGCAGCAAGAAGGAGGTCAGATACCAGTGGCAGTATCTTGACGATGATCAGGATATGTGGAGCGACGTGGAGCTCGACTCGGCGGTGACGGATACACTGGCTGTTCCGACTGTCACAGATGACATGAATGGCAGACAGTACAGATGCGTGGTATCACAGGAGAGCCAGGGAATAACGAGAGCGATCATATCAGACACGGCAAAGTTGCTCATACTTGACAAGCTGCCGACGACCACAACTCTTGCAAAGCTTTCGGATGAGAGCGGAGAACTGGATGGCGCACTTGAACTCACGGCAAATGTAAGTAGTGTGGCACAGGTACCAGTGGGAAATGTAACATTTGTCATGGTGAACACAAGTACAGGCCAGGTAGAGGAGGTGGCTGAGAATCTCAACTCAGGCGTTGCAAAGACATCATGGACACCAGCCTCAGCCGGTGTGTACAGGATAGCAGCCGAGTATTCATCACAGTCTTCAAAGCTTGCGGACAGTCAGTCTACAGGTCAGAGGTATGTGGTCAAGGGAAATGTCCAGGAGGATATCTACTCTATAGATGTTCCTGCAAAGGTTACCTACGGAGACAAGGCTGAGCTGAAGGCAGAGAGAACATACAGTGATGAGAATGGAGTTCTTGCAACCGAGACTGTAAGTGCACAGTGGAAGGTTACGGAAGCAGATTCAGAGAATGGAACAACTCTTGAGGGCGACGAGTGGAACGTGACACAGACACCTGGAAGCGTTACAGTTGAAGCACTTATACTTGCAGATGGCAAGGAGTACAGGATAGCCCAGAAGGTTGTGATCGAAAAGGCTGTTGTAAATGTGTCAGCACAGAAACTCCAGATATACAGCGAGGAGTTTGATGGAAATGTTACAGACATTGCAGAGATCACCGTGGATGGCGCAAATGCAGATGATGTAGACAGTATAAAGAACCTCTTTACATCTTACGTAAAGGTGAATGAGATGAAGTATGATGACTTCTTCATGCCGATAGTAGGAAAGTACACAGTGTATGTAAAGACATCAGTGGCTCAGAACGACGAGGAGAAGATGTTATATGAGGAGCTCAACTCAAAGTACAGATTTGTGGTGAGCAATTCAGAGCTGTCATTTGTGAGATCGACAAATGATGAGATCGTGTCGATAAAGAAATCGAGTGATCTGGAGACGGCGCATATCAGATTTGCAGAGATTGTGAAGCTCCTTCCGGAATATGTGTCAGTGAATACAAAGTATCACTCATATACAAAGGTTCCCGTTGTATGGGATACAGCGGACATGGAGGCAAATTATTCATTTGCAAATGTGAAAGCTGCAGAGTTTAAAGTGAGGGGAGATATAGATATATCTGGCTGTGAAAAGCTTGAGGCTGGTTCAGTGACAACCACCTACATAACAGTCAGGATCAGGGCACATGAGCACAGTTATGATGTTGTGAAGTACACATGGAGCAGCGATTATACGAAGTGTACAGCGGTTGCAAGCTGTTCTGATTTTGCAGGTCACAAGGTTACGGAGACTGTCGGTACGACATATAAGACGATTCAGGCACCGACGGTAAAGAAGACTGGTACAGGACAGTACACTGCCAAATTCAAAAACGCACGCTTCAAGACACAGATGCGCAATGTGACTGAGAAGTATATTGCAGCTCCGGCGAAGCTGACAGTGAAGAAGGCTTCAAAGTCATCCATAAAGCTTACTTGGACAAAGGTATCAGGCGCATATGGATATGAGGTATATTACAAGACCGGAAATGGCGCATACAAAAAGTACAAGACAGTGAATGACAAGACACTTTCCTGCACATTTGCAAAGCTGAAAAATAACCAGACATACAGCTTCAAGGTGAGGGCGGTAGGAAAGAACAATCTGACATACGGCTCATTTACAAAGCAGGGAACTGTAAACATGAGCAAGAAGCTGTCTATCGACGAGCTGAAGCTTAAGAAGAGCAAGGCGAGCCTCAAAAAGGGACAGACTATGGCAGCGGCCATCGTAGTTCCTAAGGGCAAGACAGCAGGACAGATAAAGTCCAGGACATACAGCATAGGCAATAAGAGGATATGTACGATCTCCAAGACCGGAAAGGTGAAAGCGGTGAAGAAGGGAACGACATATGCGTATGTCAAGGTGACACTCAAGAATGGAGATAAGAAAACATTCAAGATGAAGATCACTGTAAAATAAATACGTCTGCCAATACTGATAATAAGGGTGGAAAAACGTAAATTGTTGTTGTATGATGTCCTTAATCAGATCATAGCGCACGGATCATCACACACGGCTTAAGGTGTGGAGTGGTGGTCTGTGCATGACAGATATACAAGGTTGGTTATCACCTTGAGTCACTTGCCATAGTCGACAGCATGGATGCCGCAACCGGTGAGATCAGGTTTAGGGAGCAGTAGAATAAAGGTAAGCAGTACAGGCTTATCGTACATAAAATAAAACAGGCAGATAGATACAATATATACGTAATTGTATTTATCTGCCTGCTTTTGGTTTTACTGGCCATTACTAGCCGTTTGGTTAGTGTACATATGGAAGCTGGCAATCTA
>OIXQ01000235.1_pt1 | contig 26923 bp, 15 predicted proteins | sample 1587791 | NCBI WGS metagenome assembly OIXQ01 (sample SAMN03283273) | human gut metagenome | biome: human-associated habitat; material: feces | host: Homo sapiens | place: Peru | collected 2012
CTCTGATGACGAGTTTCAGGTCGTCGTAAGCCTCCTGCAGCAGGGCTGTGCTGGTAAGATCAGGATCGTTGCTGCGACGCACCTCATAGTTGGTTGGGTCATCGAGCGATTTAGGACGCTGGCTGTAACCTTCAGCCATAAGGATAAGACGAGCACGCAATCCTAAGGCAAAGGCTTTGTTCACGCGCTCAGTAGTCTTCGTGCGCTCAGCCTTACCTGGCCAAGGCAGATAATTAGCAGCCTCTTTCAGGTCGGCGATTATCTGCTTGTAGATGACATCGCGGTCGGACTTAGCCAGATAGATAGTACTCTGATTCACAGAAGTGAAACGAGCTGGCACATCACCCCATGCACGGATGAGGTCGTAGTAATACTGAGCCCGCAACGTGAGCGACTCACCCAAGAGATAAGCCATGTCGGCATTGCTCTCAGGATTGCCATAGGCACGTATTCCCTCGATGCAGCAGTTGGCAGCCTCAATGCCGTTGAAGAAGCCTGTGAAGGCGTTAGGGTCTTTTCCAGAAGCCATCCAGTTGTTGGCAGAGAAGGCGCTGTAAGTGCAGAGCGAGGTCTTGTTGTCCGACGAAGGCTGCGCCATGTCGAAGTAGCACTCGGCATCGGTATTCATACCATAGTAAGGCATATATCGTGCACGGTGAGAATTGGTGGCGGCAAACCAACTGTAGATGCCGATGACAGCATCCTCGGCAAGCGAAGTGTTAGAGAACACCACCTTGTCGTTGTATTGTGACTCGCTTTCTACGTCTAAATAGTCGTTGCACGACATGAGTGTAGCGCCAGCCAACAGGGCTGTAAATACATATTTTATTTTCATAACGATGTTTCCTTTAAGTGTTTTTTTAGAATGTAAGATTAAGACCGAAGATGAACTGGCGGCTTCTTGGATAAGCCGAGTAGTCTACGCCTGGACAAACCAGCACGTTGCGGCAGCAGTCCACCTCTGGATCCATACCACTGTAACCGGTGATACAGAAAAGATTTGAAGCGGTAAAGTATAAACGCAGATTCTGAACGTAGATTTTCTGCATCCATGTCTTAGGCAGAGTATAGCCCAAGGTGAGAGTAGAGAGACGTAGGAACGAACCATCCTCGATAGCCCAGTCGGTGAGCACAGCCTTGGTGGTGTAAGGTGACCACATCGTGGTGTTCTTGTTCATCTCAGCGAGCTTAGCAGGATCGTTCACAAAGTTGCCATTCTCGTCAACGTTGGTCCATCTCTTTCCCGATGCCATAACGGTGCTAAGGTTGCGCCAGATTCCACCACGTGTAGAAGTCTGGTCTATCTTGTCAGCATTGTATACATCGTTGCCGATGCTGTAAGAGAAGTCGGCATTGAAGTCGAATCCATAAGCACGTGCACCGATAGAGAATCCACCAACAGCCCATGCGTTGGCATCTCCGATTTCAAACTTGTCATCGTCGTTGATAGTTCCCGAATCATCTTTGTCGACGAGTTTCATTGTACCAGGGCGAACTGTACCCACAATACCGCTGGCGTCAGGCACACCTGCCTTCAGCTTCCATTTGCCTGTAGTGGCATCGTAGCCCTCGAAGTCGTCTACTTCGTAGCGTCCTGTGCCTGCCAACTTATAGCCGATGATGGTTCCCACAGGCTTGCCTGGCTTCACTAAGTAGTCGGAACCTACCTCAGTACTTGCCCAATACGAAGGTTTCGAGTAAGACTCCATGCTTCCGAGACTTACTACCTCGTTGGTGTTATGACCAAATGTGAACGAGAAATTCAGTCCATAGTTTTTGGTGTTGATGGCATCATAGTTTAATGTCACCTCAAAACCAGCATTCTTGGTCTCGCCCACGTTCTGATACTGAGTGTTATATCCACTACCCGTAATCTGCATCTCCATGAGCAAGTCTTTCACGTTGTTCTTATAAACTTCGAACGAACCATTGAGCTTGTTATTGAAGAATCCAAAGTCGATACCGAGGTTCAGCGAGTGTGTGGTTTCCCACTTCAGGTCGGGGTTGCTCATTGCGTTACCCGTGGTGAGCCAAGAGTTCTGCAGATGGAGCCAAGAGCTCTCCTTGATAGAGTAAGAACGACTGGTTTGTCCTGAAGGAATATTATTGTTACCAGACACACCGTAGCTCAAGCGCATTTTCAGGTTGCTCAACCAGCTCTGTATCGACTTCATCCAAGGTTCCTCGATGATGCGCCATCCAGCAGCCACAGATGGGAAATATCCCCAACGATTGCCTTTTGAGAACTTACTTGAACCATCGGCACGCAGCGTGGCAGTAAGTAGATAACGATCGAGGAGGCTATAGTTAGCACGTCCGAAGAAAGATACCATCTTGTCGTCGGGATAGAAGACCTCGTTGGCACTTGTAGGAGTGCCTTGTGCAGAGAAATTGAAGGCCATGTCGGCATCATAGAAAGTAGGGAATCCCTCTACGCGTGTAGTAATAAGGCTTTCGCGTGTTACAATGCTCTCCTGTCCCACCATGAGGTTCAAGCTATGCTCCTTTGGCAAAATCTTAGAGAACTCATACTGCAGTGTGTTGGCATTGCGCAATGTGCGACGATTCACTTGAGTACGATTGGTAAGCGGCATGTTCTTATATTCAGCCAGAGTATTGCTCTGTGATTCATAGGTGGTAGAACCACAGAAGGTGCGTAGGTCGTTGTTGTAGATATCAAGACCCACATCAGTACGGAAGGTGAGTTCTGGCAAAATCTTCCATGTGAAAGCTCCGTTCATGTTGAAGTTCTCACGAACACGTTTCTTATAGTTGTCGTTGAGGGCTGTGATTGGGTCTTCCAGTCCGTCGTCGATGTTGCTCTCATCGAAGAGAAGGCTTCCCGACCCCAGCAGAGGCGACTGCACCACAGCGTGTCGAATACGTCCGAACGAGCCTGAAGGCACAGAGTTCTGAACGCCCGTAGCACCGCTCTGTCCGTCACCATTCACCTTGGTACGCGAATAACGTGTAGAGAGTTCCAACTTGGTCTTCTTGTTAGGCTCATAGTTGAGCTTGAAGTTAAGGTTGCTGCGATAGAAATCCGAAGTCAGCAGGATGGCTTTCTCCTTCATATAGTTGTAACCAGCCGTGAAGCGTAGCTTCTCCGAACCACCTGCGATATTCACATTGTGGCTAAAGACGTTGCCTGTACGTCCGTATACCTTGTCTTGCCAGTCAGTGGTCTGCAAAGAGTTTATGATGTTAGACATATTGTCCCATCCTCCGAGAACCTGCTGATATTTTCCTGCATTGGCACCCGTAGAAAGGCTTGACAGTTCGTACTGCCACTTCAGGTAATCCTCCACTCCCAACACATCGACCTTACCTTCTGCCTTCTTGAATCCCACATAGGCATTGTAGTTTACAGTCACCTTGCCTGCCTTTCCACTCTTGGTGGTAACAAGCACGATACCATTAGAGCCACGGCTACCATAGATGGCGGTAGAAGAGGCGTCCTTCAGCACGTCGATAGATTCGATGTCGCTGGTAGGAATATCGGAGATGCTGCTCACTGGAAAACCGTCCACTATATAAAGAGGTGTATTATCGCTCGTGATAGAACCACCACCACGCACGCGGATGATGACCTCGGCGTCGGGGTTGCCCTCAGGCATGGTGACGCGCACACCAGCCAGCTTACCCTGCATGGCCTCAACAGGCGAAGCCACAGGCACCGACACGAGTTCTGTGTTGCCTACCGAAGAAACCGAACCCGTCACATCCTTGCGCTTTACGGTTCCGTATCCGATAGCTACCACTTCGTTAAGCATGTTGGAATCTTCCTTCAACTGGACAGTCATCTTGCCTTCCTTGGCAATGATCACTTCCTTCTTGTAACCCACATAAGTGATTTCGAGTTGTTTTCCTTTCGGAACAGAGATAGAGTAATTACCGTCCATATCGGTCACTACTCCCACCGAAGTGCCGGGAATCCTTACGCTTGCGCCAATAATTGGTTCACCAGCCTCGTCAGTTACTTGTCCGCTAACGGTGACGCTTTGCGCCAGCACTCCTAACGGGAAAAGAAGCATCAGCAATAGTACCGAACACTTCTTCATAAAAATAATCGCTACTTTTCTCATAGGTCTTTACTATTAGTTTTAAATATTTGAAGTAGAATGTCGGGGGCAAAAGTAGCCAAATTCCCCCGACATGAGTGGTAAAAACGTCCCAAATGTTCGGTAAAAACGTTTCAAAGCCCGTTTTTCTGCCTATATTCAGACGGACTGACGCCCATTGCCGCCCTAAAGCACTTGCCGAAGTAGTTCTGATCGCTGAAACCGCAGCGATAGGCGATTTCCTTCACAGGAAGGTCGCTGTGATGCAACAGCGACACGGCACGGTTCATGCGTGCCTTGTTGATAAACTCCTTGGGCGCCACACCCAACAGGCTCTTCAGTTTGCGGTTCAGTCCCGACTTGCTGACGTTCAGCTTGGCTGCCAGCTCGGTCACACTGAGGTCGGAATTGTCGATGTGCTGTTCCACAAACTCCACCACGCATTGCATGAAGCGCTGGTCTTCCTCGTTCAGGATCTCCTCGCCTACGCTGCGGCTGTCGGCTTGCAAGGGCTGTTGACCGTCGGCAACAACCATTTCCTCAGCAGCCTTTTCTGCCACCTCAACAGCAGTTTTGTCTGCCCCAGCATCCTTGACAGCCACGACGAGGTGTTTCTCCTTGTCGTATTTCTCCATCAGGTCGAGATACTGCCCCAAGAGTTCCCTCTGCTTGCGGCGGGAGGTGCGAATAGTCCTCGTCACGTACACCATAGTATAGATAAACAACAGCGCCAGCAGCACATACAGCACCTTGGCGGTAGTAGTCTGCCAGATGGTTGGTTTCACGAAGATTGTCACCACTTTCACGTTGCCCGCCCATTGTCCTGTGGGCAGTTTCGACTCCACCCGCAACGTGTGCGTACCGGGCGAAAGGTTGAGCAGCGTCACCGTGTGGCTGTTCTCTAAGGTGTTCCATACACCGTCATCCAACTGGAATCTATAGCTTATCGACTGGGTGTTGGCATAGTCGATGGCAGCAAACTCAATCTTCACATTGCGCTCTGTCTCATCGAGGCAGATGGTGTCGTGGGCGCTCACCGCCTCCATCATCTCGCCTTCTTCCACCGACACCCTTGTCAGTACGATGCGCGGCGCCTTGGTGCGCTTCGTCAGCCGGTCCATATCCATCAGCACCAGACCGTCCATCAGACCCATGAGCCATTTGCCGCCTTTCCATCTCAGGGGCTGCGCATCCGAGAAAATCAGTTCATCGGTCCATGTGCGGTGGTTGAAATAGAGCGATAGTCCATGTTCCACGTCCACGCCCGTCAAATCGTTGGTGCCCACGAACCACATATATTGTCCATACGCGAAAGCCGACAAGAGGAAGTCCTCCGGCAAATCGCGCCTGTCGAAGTGTCTGAAGTCCACATCTTTGCTGAGCAGCGAAATGCCGGGCTCCACCATGTTCAGTCCGCTGCCCTCGGTGCAGATATAGAGTCTGTGGGCCCTGTCCTCCGCCATAAACATGACGGCAGAGCAACTCAGGCTGCCGTCTCTTCCGCCCTCACGCTCATGCTGGATAAAGCGCAGCGAGGCTGGATTGGCGGCAGTAAGCTTCGTGGCGAAAAGTCCAAGCGTTGTGCCCGCCAGCAGCTCGTCACGATGGCTGATATATATCATTCGCACCCCCAAGTACTTGCCTGTCTTGTCGTCATGAGAGAGGACGATGGGCTGACACCTCCAACTCTTTCCCGTACGGGTAAAACAAAACAGTCCATGGTTCAGCGTTGACACCCACAATCTGCCCCATCGGTCTTTCTGCATTGAGTAAACATGATGTTCTTTCTCCCTACCACGGATTACAAGCGCTATTCGGCTGATGTCGTAGCTGCCGTCGGCACGGGGCGACAGATGCAACAGTCCACCAGGTTTGCATCCCAACCATAGGCTACCGTCCTCGTCTTGCAACATCGTGTACACAGCCGACCGGAAAGGAGTCTTCTCGCCATGCAGTCGGCCGTCGGCTCCAAGAAATCCCAGAAGATTCAGATTGGCGTCGTAGATTCTCACAGAGGCATCGTCGCGCGAGCACACCCATATCCGTCCCTCGCGGTCGCGGAAGAGTGCCCTCACCTGACATCCTGGTTGCCTCAACAGCCACGTAGCATAACACGGCTTGCGGTAGCTCATCCTCACGCCCAGAGAGTCCACTGCCCACTCCACTCCGTCGGCTGTCTTCAGCCGTTTCGTTCCCAGACCGGAGAAGCCCCATTTGCGCAGCGCCTTGTTCCAGGAGAGATGGCTGTCATCAAACCGCCCCGTGCGAATATCGAAGACAAAGCAGTAGCCTTCCGCATTACAATATATATAAGGATCGCGAATACGAATATCCTTGATGCGGTTCACGCCCATCGAGCATCCATCGCCCGCCTTCGGCTTGAACGACACGAAGCGATAGCCGTCGTATCGGCTCAGTCCGTTCCATGTTGCCACCCAGATTATTCCCTGTTTGTCCTGTACAAGACCCGTTGCGTGATGGTGCGCCAGTCCGTCGAGCTCGTTGAGCCTTCTCTCTGTAACGCCCAGCTTCGCCCAAGCCCCTCCGTCCTGAAGGGTCGGCACAGCCTCAGCGACGTGGCTCGACAAACAACAAATCCACATCAAAAAATATCTTATTATTATGTTTTTAGTCATCTGTGCAATGGTAGATTAGTTATATTGTTTGCAAAAGTAAGAAATAATAGTCAGAAAAAGAAATCAAATCCAAAGTTTTTATTTAACTTTGCATAAGATTAGCTACACTCGGCAATTTGAAAGCAAGCTTTCATTGCGCTCATTTGCATTATCTTTGCATTAGTTTTTATTAAATCACGATGACACAACATAACAGTACATTTTTCTATCATCTTGTCGCCTTCATCACTGTGGCGATATGGGGAACCACCTTTGTCTCCACCAAGGTGCTGATGCTTCATGGCCTTTCGCCAGCCCAGATATTCACCCTTCGTTTCTTCATGGCTTATGTGCTGATGCTGTGTTTCAACCACCGTCGGCTCTTCGCCTCGTCGTGGCGCGATGAGGGCAGGATGATGCTGTTGGGCATTACGGGCGGCTCACTCTACTTTCTGAGCGAGAACGAGGCGATGAACTTCACCACCGCCACCAACACCTCGCTCATCGTCTGCTCGTGTCCTCTTTTCGCCACCTTGTTGGTGAGGCTCGTCTATCGCTCCTCGCACATTCATGTGGTTCAGCTGATGGGTTCGCTGTTGGCATTTGTGGGCATGGTCATCGTGGTGCTCAACGGCCGTTTTGTGCTCCATCTCTCTCCCGTGGGCGATGCGTTGGCTTTCACAGCCTGCATGTGCTGGGCAGTCTATTCGCTGCTCATGAAGTCGATGTCCGACAAGTACAGTGCCGCATTCATCACGCGAAAGGTGTTCTTCTATGGCGTACTCACCATTCTGCCCTATTATGCCGTGGTGCCAGGTCTTCCCTCCCCGGAGGTGCTCACGCATCCCGTGGTACTTGCCAACCTGCTCTTTCTGGGCTGTCTGGCTTCCATGGTGTGTTTCCTCACGTGGAACTGGTGCATCTCCAAGTTGGGAGCCGTCAAAGCCACCAACTGGGTTTATTTCAACCCCATCTCCACCATGATCTTTGCCTCCTGGGTACTGGGCGAGAAAATCACTCCCTACTTCCTCGCAGGTGCTGCCTGCATCCTCATAGGTATGTACACAGCCGACAGGAAGACAGAATAAAAACAAACTTATTTAGCATTTACACTTCTTTATTTTAAAACTACAGGCAATTTACAAAGCTCTTGCTCAACATGCTGCGTTACGCCTCTGGAAAGAGTAGCCAGCAGGCCCAGTAGCATGGTGTTTTTTATACGCCCTAAGTGTTAGTGTGAATCATACCATCTCGTGCAGATGGTATGATTTTTTTTATGATAATAAAAAAAATCGTAACGGAAGAAGATAAATTAACTTCCGTTACGATGATAAGGTCTGCTTACTTCGCTGCCAATACCTCAACCTCTACCAAGGCCCCCTTGGGCAGCTTCTCTACAGCTACGGCAGAGCGGGCAGGGAAAGGCTGGCTGAAGAACTCGGCGTAAACTTCGTTCATGGCTGCAAAATCGTCCATGCTGTCCAAATAGACAGTAGTCTTCACCACGTGGGCGAGGTCGGTGCCAGCAGCCTTCAGAATGTTCTGCGCGTTGGTGAGCGCCTGGCGAGTCTGCTCCTTGATGCCACCCTCTACGAAATTACCCGTTGCAGGGTCGATAGGAATCTGACCCGATGCAAATACGAAACCATTAACTTCAATAGCCTGGCTATAAGGTCCTATAGCAGCAGGCGCATTGTCTGTGTGAATTGCGTTCATAATTTTTACCTTTTAATTTCTTATTTTTTACCTTTTTACTTTTTTCCCTTTTTACCTTTAAACAATATACAGGTGGAAGCCCTTTTCTTCGAGCGCCCCCTTGATTTCCTTCACGTGATCAGCATCACGGGTCTCCATGGTGAGACGCAGCACACACGAGTTCACCTTCTGGCGGTTGGCAGAACGGTCGTGGTGCACACCCGTGATGTTTCCACCCAAGCTTGCTATCACCGAGCACACTTCCACCAGTTCGCCCGGTTTGTCGTCGAGCTCCATCTCGATGGTGCATAGGCGTCCGCTCTTGGCAAGACCACGCGTAATCACACGGTTCAGAATCGTCACATCGATGTTACCGCCGCTCACGATACAGATAGTCTTCTTGCCCTTCACCGGCACCTTGTTGTACATCACGGCAGCCACACTGGCAGCACCGGCGCCCTCAGCCACCATCTTCTCGCTCTCTATCAGTTTCAGGATGGCAGCACAAATCTCGTCCTCGCTCACCGTCACAATCTCGTCTACGTATTTCGAGCAAGTCTCAAAAGTCAGCTTGCCAGGCTCCTTCACAGCGATGCCGTCGGCCACAGTTGCCACCGAGGGCAGTTTCTCCTGCTTGTGGTCGTGCAGACTCTGCACCATGCTGGCAGCACCCTCAGCCTGCACACCATAGATCTTGACCTTGGGGTTGAGCGACTTGATGGCAAACGCCACACCCGAAATCAGTCCGCCGCCGCCCACAGGCACCACGACAGCCTCCACCTCGGGCAGTTGGTCCAGAATCTCCAGGCCAATCGTCCCCTGACCAGCAATCACGTTCTCGTCGTCGAAGGGATGCACAAAGGTGTAGCCGTGCTCGTCGCGCAGCTCCAGTGCCCTCTGATAAGCATCATCGTAGACTCCCGGCACCAGACACACCTCAGCGCCCAATCGCTTGGTAGCCTCCACCTTCGATATAGGAGCGCCCTCGGGCAGACATATCAGACTCTTCACACCCATGGCAGTAGCACCAAGCGCCACACCCTGGGCATGGTTGCCCGCCGAACAGGCTATCACACCCTTTGCCTTCTCTTCTGGAGAGAGTTGCGAAATCTTGTAGTAAGCACCACGAATCTTAAACGATCCCGTCTTCTGCAGACATTCCGGCTTCAGAAACACATCACTCTCTGGGTTGATTCGCGGAGTGTGAACCAGCTCAGTCTTTCTAATCACTTTGCTCAGCACGAAGCGAGCCTTGTAGAAATTGTCTAATTGTAACATAACTGCTGATATGCTTTTATTTGTTATGTTTGCAAAGGTACACATTATTCTATAAATAACAAGAATAATTATATCTTTTTTATTTTATAAGCAAAAATAAAACGCTTCTTTTCTCTTGTATATGAGAAAAATGTTGTATTTTTGCCACCAATTATTTGAGACGATATGAATGAACCTAAATGAAAAGTAAGGTTTTCTGCGTGTTTTCACGATTTGTGACCTTTAATTCATGAATATTTACCCTCTGTTTGATGATAAAATCCTACTTTTGCAGGTAGAATGAGGCAGACAGGTTTTACATGAGGTAATCGGTATTCTGTATCTTTATGTAAAGGTAATCGCAAAGGTAATTCCTGCATCTCATTTTAATGTACTTTTTGATAGTAATAATCAATAAATAGCTAAAAACAAAATGATGAAAAAACAAGCATTTTGTTCTGCCATTGTACTTTCTGCTGGTGTGGCTATGGCTGCATCTATGGGAGTCATCGCTCCTGAAATGGGAAATACTGAGGCAGAGACTTCTGAGATATCTACTGCTTTCAAGAAAAAGGTAAAAGCAATAAGTGCTAACTCCAATGAGGTGAAAGAGGTGCTCAGTCCTATAGAAGGGGTTATCAACAATCAGTTTGTGAATGAGGCTACCATGAAGGGTGACCTGATGAATATGTTGGCTAAATTCTCCAAGTATCTGAAGAATGACTTCCAGGATTGTGCTACGCCAAATTCTGTGAATGAGGTATGTGGTGCCTTCAAGTGTAATAGTACCATGCAGAATAATGAGGATGGTGTTCGCTCCAATGCCGACCTCTCCATGATTTCTGCTTTCCTCGTAAAATATGGTAAGGACAAGGTGACTCTGCCTGAGGGCGTTACTTGGGATGACCTGGAAAAGATGGCGATGAAGAGTCTGGTTTTCGCTTACTCTACCCATAAGGCAAATAAGTTGAAAACCTGCTCTGGTAATAATTACTGGGGTTCTACTTCCGGTAGCGATCATGTTTGGGAAAGTTCACTTTGGGCGATGTCTGTAGCTTACTCCGCTTATTTCCAGTGGGATAAACTCTCCGACAATCAGAAGGGATATATCGAGAAACTCCTGAAGGCTGAATGCAATTATGAGTTGAACCGCACGATACCTACCGGTTATAACGGGGATACGAAAGCTGAAGAGAATGGTTGGGAGGCTGACGTGCTGGCTGCCACATTGGGTCTGTTCCCTAACGACGAGATGGCTCCTAAGTGGTTTGAGCGCCTTCGTGAGTTTGCTATCAACAGTTATTCTCATAAAGATGATGCCCACAATACGACCGTCATCGACCCACATTATGACAAGAAGACCGTGGCTGACCTCTATAAGGGTCAGAATCTCTTTGATGACTATACCCTCCAGAATCACAACTTCTTCCATACAAGTTATCAGAACGTAGTGATACAGGAGTTGGGCGAGGCTGCTCTGGCGCTGAAACTCTTCCAGCAGAAGACCATCGGTGAGGAGAAGTGGAAGACCAACTCGCTCATGCACAATAATGATAAGGTAATGAAGGAGGTGCTCAACTGGCTGGCTCTGGCAGATGGCGAACTGGCTATGCCTAATGGTAATGACTGGAGCCTCTTCCTTTTCGACCAGATCACTTCTTATACTACCAATGCCTGTTTCCTGAACGATCCGGATGCGCTGCTGCTTGAGAACTTGGCTTACAAGAATATCAAGGCACGCCAGACTACAACGTCTGACGGATCCTGGCTGTTGCGCTCAGATATCGGTGCACGCCGTATGGGTGTAGAGGCTCACCGCGTGATGATGACCTGGCTGATGCATGAGGCAATATCTACAGCAGATGTTACCCCTACAGATTGGGATACGTTCAACCAGCGTTATGCTGCCGCCCGGATATTCCCTTGCCAGAATATTGTTCGTGCTTCTACAGACGATCGTTTCACCTGTTTCTCATGGAGTGCAGGTAAGGGCAGCTATACCGGATACATTGCAGCCAACAGTGCGGATAAGAACAAGATTATCGTACCTTACCGTGAGAACAATACCGGTAACTTCCTCGGTAGTTATCAGGTAAGCGGCAAGAGTACAAACGCCACACCGGTGGTCAGCGGCATCTATAATCTCCGTGGCAACAGTTATACGATGAACGGAGAATTGAATATGAACGACGGAACCCTCAACAATCGTTTCGCCATCTATTCTACTCCAGGTAATGCTGTCATCTATACCGATTATGTGCGTGCCAATGCAGCTGCCACCATCACCAAGGATCAGGGAGGACTGATGGCTATCAGCACCGACGAAATGACGCAAACCAAGCGTACGCTCTATTTCGACAATGCCAAGAATCAGGAGACGGGTATGACCCACAAGCAGAGTGATGGTTCTCAATTCCTCACCATGAATACCAACTGGGTGAATATCGACAATGCTCTGGGTGTTGTCAACGTAGATGGTAAGACCATGGGCTTTGGAAACCGTGCCAACAACAACTCTGTGAATACTTCCAAACTCTATGCTTCTTATAGCAACGAGAGTAAGAATGTGAAGGTTGGCGACATTGTAGATAAGCGCAATATCATCTATTATAGTAATGTGAATGCTGAGAATACCCGCAAGCTGATGCAGAAGACTATCAGAATGACGGAGATGGTAGCTGAGGGATGGAATGGTGTTATCGCCACAGACCCTGATGGTGCTTCCTACATGCTTCTGTCCAACTTCTGTGGTGATACCCGATGCCAGTTGAAGAATGTGCAACTCAATGGTGCTGCACCTGTATTTACGGTAGAAACCCATATTGTGGATTCCAAGGCAGCTGCCACCTTCTTCTTGGATACCAATCATTCCAAGGGCGAAATCTTAGGCTTCACAGTCAAGGGCTCCGGTCTGCAGGCTATTCAGAATGCCGAGGATTCCACCAAGGTTTACCTCAAGAACCTGCAGACGTCAAAGAATAAGGTGACTTTGAACTATCAGGCTAAAAATGCTGAGAAGTCAATCACTCTTATTTTGAAGGCCAATCAAGTGATAGCTGTTTATTATGATGATAAGACTGCTAAACTGGTAGTAGAAGAAAATGTGGATTATCCTGCGTCTTATTTCTCCTCTTCCGAACAATTCCAGAAATGATTCAGTGCAGCAGCCACACCATCTTCTTCATTGGAAAGAGTAACGTAGTCAGCCTCTACTCTTACTTCAGGTGCAGCATTAGCCATAGCCACACCGACACCAGCAAGTTTGAGCATACTGAGGTCATTATATCCATCACCGAAGGCGATCATGTCTGCAGGAGTGAGATTGATTTTACCCAATAATCTCTGCAAAGACTGTGCTTTGTCGATGCCCTTAGGCACCAGTTCCAGGAAGAAAGGAGCTGAGCGGAAGATATCCATTCTATCTCCCAACTTCTCCACCAGTTTCTCCTCTGCCTTGAGCATAAGGGTAGGATCACCCGTCATGAGGAGTTTGGTTGGATGAGGCTCCAGGGCTTCAAACAAGTTCTCTACCTTTCGAATGTTCATCTTGTTGATGCGTGATTCCTCTTTCACATACTGGTCATCCGGCATCTCGGTGATGATTTCGTTACCGGCATATCCCAGCAGGGCATGACCGTTCTCCTCGGCATACGCATATAATTCAGGTATCACTTCATCAGGCAGGAACTGCGAGAAGAGTTTTTCGCCTGTCTGGGCGTTTACGATGTTGCCACCATTATAAGAAAGGATGTATCCTCCTCGCTGGTTCAGTTCGAGACATTCAGCCACCGGTTCGATGCCGTAGGTAGGGCGACCGGAAGCCAGAATAATCACGGCTCCCTCGCTGGCAGCCTTGAGCAAGGCTTCGCGAGTCTTAGGGGTAACCACCTTCTCGTGGTTGGTTAAGGTGCCATCCAAATCCAGGGCGATGGCACGGTAAGGAATCTGTTTTGCTTTTTCCATTGTTCTATATGATTATGCTATTTTTCGTTCAAAAATACTGCAAACTTTCTGCAAAGATACAATAATATTCTGAAAAATGGGGCTGTTTGTCCTGTTTTTGGTTTTTTATGCAGCGTAAAATGTTGCAAAATCTTTGTTGTCTGTTACAAAATCACGAATCGTGTTATTTTTCTATTGTTTTCTTATCTTCTTTGTGGATGTTTTTGAGTAACTTTGCAATCACAAAAATATAATCATAACTAAACTATACGCAATCGGAAATGAAGAAAAACGTTTTAGCAGTAGCGCTGGCATTGATGGCTGGCATCGGTGCCTATGCCGAAAAGAATACCATCAGTTCTCCTGACGGTAAGTTGAATGTCGTGGTGGAAGACCGCGATGGCAAACTCTATTATTCCATCGACTATGCTGGTAAGCGAATGATGGAGGAATCGCAGCTCGGTCTCCTTGCCAATGTGGGTGATTTCAGTCAGGGCTTAACCTATCAGAGTAAGAAAGAGGCAAAGGTGGAGAAGAGTTATGACCTCCGCACCGCCAAGGTATCGCATGTGGATTATCATGCCAATCAGCTCCATGTAACCTACATCAACGGCAAGAAGCAGCCGATGACGGTTACCTTCAATGTGAGCAACAACGATGTGGCTTTCCGTTATACTTTCGATCAGCTGAAGGCTCAGCATCTTATCGTGAATGAAGAGAAGACTGCCTTCAATCTGCCGAAGGTAACTACTACTTACCTTTGTCCACAGTCTGATCCGCTCATCGGTTTTGCCCGTACCAAACCAAGTTATGAGGAAGATTATAAGGTAGATCAGCCTCTTACAGCCAAATCGGGTTATGGCCATGGCTATACCTTCCCATGCCTTTTCAAGGTAGGCGGCGATGGCTGGGTATTGGTCAGCGAGACGGGTACTCACGGCAACTATCCGGGTTGTCACATCAGCGATTACGATGCTGCAAAGGGTTATCTGATAGCCTTCCCAATGGAGAAGGAGGCTGATGGCATCGGTTCTACATCGGGCACCTTCATCCTTCCGGGTTCCACTCCATGGCGAACCATCACCGTGGGTTCAGATCTGAAACCATTGGTAGAGACCACCATTCCATACGATGTAGTGGAGCCTAGATTCGAGGCTTCCCAGAAATACGGAACAGGCAAGTATGCCTGGAGCTGGCTCATCTGGCAGGATGGTTCCTGCAACTATAACGACCAGAAGCAGTTCATCGACCTGGCTGCTACCATGGGATATGAATATGTGCTGGTTGATGCGCTCTGGGATACTCAGATTGGTAGAGACAATATGGCGGAATTGAGCCGTTATGCGCAGAGCAAGAATGTAAGTCTGATGCTCTGGTATAATTCCAATGGTGTGGCTAACGATGCACCTCAGGGACCTCGTGGCATCATGGATAACATCGTGGCTCGCAAGAAGGAGATGGCTTGGATGAAGAGCATCGGCATCAAGGGTATCAAGGTGGATTTCTTCGGTGGCGACAAGCAGCACACCATGCAGCAGTATGAGGACATCCTCAGCGATGCCAATGATTACGGCATTCAGGTTATCTTCCATGGCTGCACCCTGCCTAGAGGTTGGGAGCGCATGTATCCAAACTATGTATCCAGCGAGGCTGTACTGGCTTCAGAGAATGTATTCTTCTCAGATTATCATGCCAAGCAGGAAGGCTTTGAGCTGACCATGCATCCATTCTGCCGCAATGCTGTGGGAGCGATGGATTGGGGTGGTACCATCATGAACAAGTATCTCTCCAAGGACAACAAGAGCCGTCATCGCCGTTATACCACCGATGTTTTCGAGATGGCTTCGGCTATCATGAACCAGGCAGCTATCCAGTGCATCGCCATCTATCCGAACAATCTCTCAGAACTTCCTCAGCATGAGATTGATTTCCTGAAGAGCGTTCCTGCTACCTGGGATGAGACGAAGTTCATCGCCGGTTATCCTGGAAAATATGCGGTTGTGGCACGTCGCCATGGTGATAAATGGTATGTGGCTGGTTTGAACGGCACCGACCAGGTGATGAAGCTCACCCTGAATCTGCCAATGCTTGCCGGCAAGAGCGTTACCTATTATCATGAAACTGCCAGCAAGGACAAGAAGGCTCTCTGGCCTGTTTCTCTGATGAAGACCATGAAGGTGGATAAGAAGGGCAACCTGAAGGTGGAAATGCAGCCTAAGGGTGGATTGATTGTGAATGAATAAAGAAAAAGGCAGTTTTTTACCCTAAAAAACTACCTTTTGAACGATTATTATTCTTTTTATCAGAAATTGTATCCCTCTGTTCGTATAAAATGATATATCTTTGCAGGCAAATCGTGAAGATAAACATTCATATTGTGAATACTAACATGAATAACAAGATAATGATAAACAGAAAACTGACAATCGGCGGAATGCTGATGACAGCATTGGCTCTCGGAATGCCGATGAATGCCCATGCAGCAAAGAAGGCTGCCAAGCAGAATTTTGCAGGCTATCTCTTTGCCTATTTCGAAGGTAGTGGTAACAAGCAGGAGCATCTTCGCTTTGCAATCAGCGAAGATGCCAAGAACTGGTATGCGCTCAACGACAACCAACCAGTCATCGCCAGTGATTCTATCAGTACCAGTGGCGGTATCCGCGACCCTCATATCCTTCGTGGTGAAGATGGCTGCTATTACATTGTGGCTACCGATATGAACACCGTGAAGAATGGATGGAAGGATAATCCAGGCATCGTTTTGATGAAGTCTAAGGACTTGGTGAACTGGACGCATTCCAAGATTGTATTGAAGGAAGATTACAAGGAGCATTTCAGCGATGCTTACTGGGTATGGGCTCCACAGACCATCTATGACAAGAAGGTTAAGAAGTATATGATCTACTTCACCCTTCAGCGTACTGGCGATGGCAGAAAGAGTATGATAACTTACTATGCTTATGCAAATAAGGATTTTACTGGCTTTGAAAGTGAGCCTAAAGTTCTTTTTAAGGCTAAATACAATTGTCTCGACAATGATATCATCGAGCGCAACGGCGTTTATCACATGTTCTATAAGGGAAACATCAAGAATGCTGAGGGCAAGGAAATCCAGAATGGTATCCAGCAGGCTACTGCCAAGAATCTGAAGGGACCTTGGAAGGAGGACTTCAAGTTTATCGATGCTTACGCAGATAGCAAGACCGGTGTGGAAGGTTCCGGTGTATTCAAACTTAATGACAAGAATGAGTATGTGCTGATGTACGACCTCTACGGTTCGGGCAGATATGAGTATCAGACTTCCAAGGATCTGAACACCTTCTCTACCAAGCCTGAGTCATTCCGCAAGGATTTCTTCCCTCGTCATGGCACGGTTTGCTCTGTTACCAAGGATGAAATGGAGAAATTGCAGCAGAAGTGGGGATATGTTCTCAATCGTTCTTACACGGGACAAGGCAATCCTATTCTGCCAGGTTTCCATGCAGACCCGGAAATCCTGTATTCCAACAAGACGGGCAAGTACTATATCTATTCTACCACCGATGGAATACCGGGATGGGGTGGATATAAATACTACGTATATTCTTCTGCCGACCTGAAGGAGTGGAAGAACGAAGGCGTGGCATTGGATGCAAAGAGCGACCAGATTTCCTGGGCGAATGGCAATCTCTGGGCACCAGCTGCCATCGAGGTGAAGCAGAAGAACGGCAGCTACAAGTACTATCTCTATTTCAGTGCCCGTCCTAATGACAACGGCAGAAAGCAGATGGGTGTGGCGGTTTCCGATTCTCCTACTGGTCCTTTCGTTGACCTGGGCCATCCTCTTCTGGCGAAGAACCATCCGGGTTGCAACGGTCAGCTCATCGACGTGGATGTCTTCATGGACCCAGTATCGAAGAAGCCTTATCTCTATTGGGGCAACAGTTTTATGGCTGGTGCCGAATTGGAGCCAAACATGACCAAGATCAAGGATGAAACCGTGACCGTGATGACTCCAAAGGGTGGAAGCTTGAAAGACTATGCTTATCGCGAGGCTCCGTATGTGTTCTATCGCAACGGACTCTACTACTTCATGTGGTCGGTGGACGATACGGGTGCAGCCAACTATCATGTGGCTTATGGAACATCCAAGTCTCCGCTCGGTCCTATCGAGGTAGCGAAGGATCCTATCGTTCTGATTCAGGACCCTCAGCATGAGATTTACGGCACAGCCCATAACTCCGTAATCCAAAAACCAGGCACAGATGAGTGGTATATCGTATATCATCGCATCAACAAGGATTACATCCATTTCCAGCCTGGTGTTCACCGTGAGGTCTGCATCGACAAGATGGAATTTAATGCCGATGGAACCATCAAGCGAGTAGTGCCTACACATGGAGGAATCAAATAACAACATATAAGCAGAATTTCATACAACTCCTTTCTTACGATCCCTTGCAGAAATCCTGATAGGAAATCCTGCAGGGGATTGTTTTGCCATATATTTCGCTGAATTGTATATTTAGGTTAAAAAACGACAAGAATGTTTGGCGGTTTGAAAGGAAAAATGTACTTTTGCGAATGAAAAGAGGATTTTTAAGTAGAAGATAAATCAACGTTTAAACAAAAATAACACTATCCTGACAAGATAGGGTTACTCCGACAACATGATGAAATTATATTTTCGTTTGATACAGTTTTCCTTAGGACTTTATGAAGGAAAGGAGTTCTTGGATGGAACAGCATTGAAAGGCTTCGACTGGAAGGCTTTCTACGATTTCGTCAAGAAACAAACCTTGGTAGGAATTGCGATGGATGGAGTCCAGAAGTTGCCTAAGGAAGTAGCTCCTAATGCGAACTTGTTGTTGGTCTGGTTTGGATTGAGTCACAAACTCATGATGCGCAACAGTATCCTGAATAAAGCCACAGTGTATGTATATGAGAAAATAAGAGAGGCGGGTTATCCTTGTTGTATTCTGAAGGGACAGGGTAATGCCATGCTTTATCCCCATCCTGTTTCGAGAACTCCGGGTGATGTGGATGTCTGGGTAGATGCGTCCCGCGAAGAGATTCGTTCCTTGGCTTGTTCCCTGGCAAAAGATAAGGGATATGTAAGCGATGAGAGTCTCAATCATGTGGGACTTTTCATCAAGGATATTGCTGTTGAACTTCATTCCACTCCTGCCATCATGGCCAATTTCTTCTATAATCGCCGTTTGCAGAAATGGCTGAACGAGGAGAAGGGAAGACAGTGCAGCCATCTGGTAAGTTTGGGCAGTCGTCCGGTTTCATCCGGTGGCGATGCGCAGAAGGGGCAGGCTGATATGAAGGTTGCCGTTCCTACGGCTTCTTTTAATGCAGTCTATCAGTTGTATCATCTCTATCATCACTATTTCTATGAAGGAGTAGGTTTGCGTCAGGTGCTTGATTATTATTTCGTAGTGACGGGTTTGATGGATGAAAATCATTCTTCTCTGACTGAAATCCAGCAGACGCTGAAGCAGTTGGGATTATGGAATTTTGCAGGAGCGATGATGTATGTCTTGCGTGAAGTGTTAGGACTTTCGGAGGACAAGATGTTGGCACCAGTAGATAGCCGACGAGGCGAGATGTTGCTTCAGGAAATACTTGCAGGTGGAAATTTCGGCAGGTATGACAGTCGCAATGGTCTTGGAAATGGCTTTATTGGTCATAATTTGCAGCGTTTATGTCGCGACTTACGCTTCCTGCGCTATTATCCTGCTGAGGCTCTGAGCGAACCTCTGTTCCGCATCTGGCATTATGGCTGGCGCCATTTTCTGCCAAAAAGGAAATTAGAAATGACAAATTAGAAATGACAAATGAGAAATTAGAAAGACGATAAAATGAGAAATTAGAAAGACGATAAAATGAGAAATTAGAAATGAGAAATTAGAAATGAATATGAAAAAATGAAAAGAGGATGTGTCAAAGTACATGACACATCCTCATTTCTAATTTCTCATTTTATCATCTTTCTCATTTGTCATTTTTCATTTAGGCTTCCATGAACTTCTTGGCAGCTCTGAGCTGGTGTCTCATCACGCTCAGAAATTCCTGACTCTCCTGGAGAATGTTAAGATAAACCAATGAAATCTGCATCAAACTATTATCCTTCATGTTCTGCAAGCGGTCGATGTGTTTCTTGCGAAGCACTGAAAGTTCATCCTTGCAGGCATCAGCCTCGGCCAGAATCTCACGATAATTCTCATATCGGTTGGTCTCAATCTGTTCGCAACTCATCTTCATCAGGTCATTGATCTTCTGACGTACTGGAGCAAACTCGTTGATGTATTCTGCTGGCAATGGATTGAAGTTGTTGTCCACATGTTCCTTCACCGGGTCGAGCATACGGCGGAGAGAGTAGATGAACTGCTGGTTGCTGTTGGCGCCCAGATGGAACCAGGTGTTGCGCTCGATGGCAATCTCCATAGGAGAGCGTTTCAGACCGAGCATCTCCTGACGGCGGAATTTCTTCAGCAAGTCCTGCTCTTTCTTCAGTTCCTTGTTGGCATGGCGAAGATCACGGGCGCTCTCGCTGGCAAGACCATCTACGATGAGATTGAACTCATTCAGGGCGAAGTGGCAAACGAAGCTCTGGGTGCGAGATACCTGGCGACGAAGCAAATCCCATACGATCTCCGGGTCGTGGGAACGCATCATCAGCTGGAAGGTGCTGCCCTTGCTTTCCTGCTTAGCCTTCTTGTTGTACTTGATATTGCTGCGGATGAGCAAGAAGATAACCAGAGCCATGAAAGCACTCTGAACGAGGATGCCACCGAAATGCATGGTCATACAAACAATGGCGCAGGCTACGAAAGCAACACCGGCTGTGATAAACCAACCACCGATAACACTCAACACACCTGTTACACGGAATACGGCACTCTCGCGGCTCCAGGCTCTATCGGCAAGTGAAGAACCCATTGCCACCATAAAGGTAACGTATGTGGTAGAGAGAGGCAACTTGAGGTTGGTACCGATGGTGATGAGCATAGAAGCAAGTACCAGGTTGACTGCAGCACGAACGACGTCGAAAGCAGCACTCTCTTCGAGTTCTACGGCATTCTTATCGAAACGGGAATTGATCCATCTTTTCAAGGAATTTGGCAGATACTTGTTGAGCCAAGAGTCTGTAGCCTGACAGTTGCGAACAATGACGCGGGCAACAGAAGAACTGCCAAACATCTCATCGCCTTCATCCTGGCGGCTCAAATCCACGGAAGTCTTGATCACATTCTGCGCTTTCTTAGAGGTTGCCATAGCAACAATCATCACGAAACCGGCAGCGAGAAGATAGGCAGGAGTGGTCTTGGCACTCTCCATCAGTGAGGTCATCATAAAGCTGTCAGGTGCAGCGCCGTTGGCATTTGCCATATAGTCATTGTAAGAAGAAAGACCAGCCAGAGGCACACCGATGAAGTTCACCAGGTCGTTACCAGCGAAAGCCATAGCCAGTGCGAAAGTACCCATCAGCACCGTAAACTTGAAGATGTTGACACGGCAGAGGTGCAGGAATTCCATTACAACAGCAGATACCACGAAGGTGATGCAGATGAGGAAAACGAGATTCTGGTCGATGTAATCGCGCACCTCAGCAGGCAGGTAAGGACTCTTGCCCAAACCCTTCATAAAGATGAAGTAAGAGAGGGCTGTAAAGGCGATACCGCCGAAGATAGCGATGCTGTAGCGGCTGTGCTTGCGGTAGTTGAAGGTGAAAATGATACGGGAAAGCCACATCACAAAGGCACCAAACACGAAGGCGATGATGACAGATGAGAAGATACCCATGATTACCTCCAAAGCCTTGTTGCTGTTGAGCAATACACCATAGTTGAGGCTGTCGTCACCGATCATCTTAAGGGTGGCAAGGATGAAAGCACCTCCCAACAACTCGAATACCAATGACACGGTAGTAGAGGTAGGCATACCTAAGGTGTTGAACACATCCAGCACGATGACATCAGTTACCATGACGGCAAGGAAGAGCGTCATCACTTCTTCAAAGGTAAAGTGATCCGGACTCATGATGCCATGACGGGCGATGTCCATCATTCCTGAAGACATGATAGCACCGAGAACCACACCGCAGGAAGCGATGATCAGTACGGTGCGAAACTTCGCCACCTTTGCACCGATGGCAGATTGCAGGAAGTTGACAGCATCGTTGCTGACTCCCACAAAAAGATCAAACACTGCCAGACAGAGCAGGAAGATCACAATACATAAATAAATTGTACCCATTTATTTCTATTTATATTTATAATTATTATCTGATTTTACAATCTATCCATTTCATGATGATAAGAAAACTATCCATTTCATGATGATAAGAAATCTATCATTCGGCTTTCTGCCTGAGGCATTCCGCCTCTGGTTTTCTGGGTGCAAAGGTACTATGGGGATATTACAGGCGATTTAAACAGATGTTACAATCCGGTTAAAATGCGTTTCTATTGCTTTTTTCAGGCACCGTCTCATCATAGAAAAAGCGAGGATTACACCATTTTCTCTGTGTAATCCTCGCTTTTTAGTGACCTTCATAGAGTCCATCCACAATGCTGTCGGCAAGTGAGATGTTCGGCACCATGATGGTGTCGCATTCTAAGTACTCGCAGGCCTGGATGAAAATCTCGGCAGCAGGAATGATGACATCGGCACGGTCTTCCTTCAGCGAGAAGGAAATCTCACGCTCCTCGATGCTCAGCGGCTGCATCATCAGGTAGAGACGCTTCAGCTCGCTGAGGGTCAGTTCCTTGCCGTTCGTCTTGTTGTGGCGGGCAAGCTTGTTGAGCTTGTTGATGTTTCCACCAGAACCGATGATGCGGATATTGCCATATTCCTTGGCATATCTGCAGAGGTTTTCCTTAAACAGTTTTTCAGTATCAGCCGTCACCTTCCCGCTCAGCATTCTCAGCGTACCCATGTTGTAGGAGAAACTTTCAGCCAACGTACCGTCGTGGATGATGGAGACCTCAGTGCTTCCACCGCCCACGTCGATATAGGCGAAGTTTCCCTCATTGGAGTCGGTCTTCTCCACCAGGTTGTTGTAGAGCAGTTGTGCCTCCTCTTGTCCTTTGATAATCTCGAGTTTGATGCCGGTCTGCTTTTCTATTTTCTTCAGCACCTTCTTGCCGTTTTCAGCATCTCGCATGGCAGAAGTGGCACAGGCACGGAAGGCATCCACATCGTTGAGCTTCATGAATTGCTTGAATCCCTTCATCATGTGGAGCATCATCTTCTCCCTTTCCTTGGAAACCTTGCCGAGGGTAAACACATCCTTACCCAGGCGCAGCGGAATGCGGATGAACATGATTTTCTTGATGCGGTCTTCCTCGCGTAGTGCTTCCGGATCAAATCGCTTGATGAGTAGTCTAGCTCCGTTGGAACCAATATCTATTGCAGCTAAAGTTGTCATTTTCACTAACCATTCAACATTCAACATTCAAATTAGTCATTTCTCATTTCTAATTTGTAATTTCTAATTAAGGTACTCCATTCAACATTCCTTATACGCTTTATACAACTCCTCCTGGCTTCTGAATTCCGGTCCTTCTACGAATTCGTTGCTTCCCTTGCCATCCACAATGCGTCCGTTTACGGTATCTCTCATGCCGTATGAAACAGTGCGGAGCAGGTCAGCCTGCATATCCTCGTCATATACCGGGGTGAGCACCTCGATGCGGTTGAGGAGGTTTCTCGGCATCCAGTCGGCAGAACCGATGAAATATCTTGGTTTGCCGCCATTTGCGAAGATGAGGATACGGCTGTGCTCCAGGTATCTGTCGATGATGCCCACGCAGTGAATGTTCTCGCTGAGGTTGGCGATGCCTGGCACGAGCGAACAGTTGCCACGTATCACGATGTCTATCTTCACTCCAGCCTTGGAAGCCTGATAGAGTTTGGCCACCATGTCGGTATCGGTGATGTGGTTGATTTTCATCTTCACCCAAGCCTCCTTGCCCTCGTTGGCATTCTTGATTTCCGTATCCAGCATTCTGAGGATGCGGCTCTTCATGGAGTTAGGAGAGACGAGCAGTTCGTTGAAACGGAAAGGCGAGAAAGGACGGTCGATGAAGTCGAACACCTTAGCCACCTCATTCACGATCTTTGGACGTGCCGTCATCATCAGATAGTCGGTATATATCTTGGCATTTCCTTCGTGGAAGTTACCCGTTCCGATGCAGGCGATATTGCCCTTCTTAGATTCGATATAGAGCAGTTTGGAGTGAATCTTCAATCCTTCCACACCGAAGATGACGTTGACGCCTTCCTCCTGCATACGCTTGCTCCACTTGATGTTGCTCTCCTCGTCGAATCGAGCCAGGAGCTCTACTACTGCAGTTACCTTCTTGCCGTTGCGTGCCGCAGTAATCAGCGCCTTCACCACCTTGGAGTCCTTGGCCAGACGGTAGAGTGTAGTCTTAATGGCTTTCACCTCTGGCTTGACGGCAGCCTCACGCAATACACGGATGTAGCCGTTGAAACTGTGGTAAGGCACGTGGATATAACGGTCTTTCTGTCTTATCTGTTCGAGAATACTCTCGTTGGAGAGGAACTCCGGTTTCATGATAGGCGTCCACTTCTCATATTTCAGTTCCTTGTGTCCGCAGTCAGGGAAAGACATCAGGTCCTTGTGGTTCTGGTATCTTCCGCCCGCAAGCGAAGCATCGAGTTCCTTGGTGTTCAGGCGCTCGCGCAGTTTCTTCTGCAAGTCCTTAGGCATTTCGCGGTCGTAGATGACGCGCACCGCCTCGCCCTTCTTACGGCTGTTCACACCCAAGGCTATCTTCTCCATCGTACCGAAGTCAGCATCATTGTCCATCTCCATTTCTGCATCCTTGGTAAACTTGAAGGAATAAGCACGGTAAGAGCTCTCCTTGAAACCGAGGAAGACTAAAGGCAGACAATAGCGGATCACGTCGTCCAGATACATGATGTTGTCGAATCCGTCGCTTGAAGGAATCTTCACCCAGCGGCCAAATACACGGTCAGGCACCTTCACCACGGCATATTTCTTCTTGCCCTTCTTGTCGTCTTTCTTTTTCTTGCCCTTTTCTTCCTCGTCATTATTTTCCATTTCGGTCTTTTCGATGGCGAGGTAGATGCGGTTGTCCTCCAGGGTGGAGAGGTCGTCTATCTCGTTGAGCCAGATAGGATTGACAGAGCCGTTGAGCTTGTCGTAGAAGAACTGTGTGAGGAAGTTCTTCTGCTCATCGTTGAGATTGGTTTCGGTGACAAGTCGAACTTTGTGAACTTCAAGTTCGCGGAAAACCTGATCCACCGCTTCAGTGTATTCTTTCGAGTAAGATTCATTGAGTTTATTGATCGTTTTGAGAGACTTTTTGATTTGCGCTTCCATATCCTTGGTGAGGTTGCGGTCGAGCATACGGTTGAGTGATGCCACACGAACACGGAAGAACTCATCGAGGTTGTTGGAATAAATGCCGAGGAAAGAGAGACGTTCGAGCAAAGGAACAAATTCCTTCTCGGCTTCCTGCAGAATGCGGTGGTTGAAGTACATCCAGCTCACGTCGCGTTCTACGTATGCTTTTTTAATTATTTCTTCTTTGGTCATGATCTTCTAAGTCGATATAAAAATTTATGAGACTACGTGTGATAATAAAGTTCGTGAGAGAAATGTTATGCTTTAGCCTTCTTTTTCTCTTCCTTCTTGTTTTTGTCGGAAGGCATCTGCACATTCTTTTCCTCAGATTTCTTTTCCTCAGTCTTTTTGGACTCTTTCTTGTCTTCAGATTTCTTGGACTCTTTCTTTTCCTCGGTCTTTTTAGACTCTTTCTTGTCTTCAGCCTTCTTGGACTCTTTCTTAGACTCCTCAGCCTTTACGCTTTCCTTTTTATCGGTTTGCGTTTTCTTCTCATCCTTCTTTCCGGCAACTTCAATAACGAGGAAATCAGTATCTCCGTCAATAAAATGGAGAGCCTTGCGGAAAGCTTTGCTGGCACCAGCAGGTACAATGATATCGTGGAGCTGGTCGCAGTCATCAAAAGTATGGCGGCTCAGTTTGGCAGGAACGCCGGCAAAAGTAATCTTCTTGAGTTTGTCGCATTCAGCAAAAGCATATCCCCTTACCTCCTTGACACCGGCAGGGATATAGACGTTATCCAGTTCATCACAATCATAGAAAGCATCGTGCTCTATCTCTTTCACGGAGTTGGCTATGATGACATTCTTGAGTTGTTTCTTGCCACGGAAAGCCATTTCGCCAATGATGGTTACTCCCTCAGGAATGGTGAAACTTGCCTCATTACTCATGCAATAGATGAGGCGCTTCTTATCGGTAGTATAAACCGCCTCTCCATCATAGTCGAAGTCATCACTGTCAATCTTCTGAAGGGCGAGGTTGAGCACTAAGCTCTCAAACTTATCGTCCTTCTTGCCTTCTTTCTTGGAACTCTTTTTCTTGAGAATCTCCAGAATTGCTTTCTTGTTCTCTTTCATTTAATTATAATGTTAATATGAATGTCTTCTCTTGTCTTCTCTTGCTCCAACAAGTAGGAAACATGTATTTCTTTTCGGGTGCAAAGTTACGACGATATTTTGAAAGCATGGGTGTAAAGCGCATTACGTGTTTGTGACGATTGTGTTACAAGGCAGTATTGTATGTTACAAATATATTTCAGATATATTACAGAGAGGGATGGGGATAAAAAAATCCGGTTAGAACCCCATGAGTTCCAACCGGATCTGTTCATTATATAGTTAAAATGATCATCTAAACCATATTTTCATCTCTGTTTAGATGAAGATATATTTCAGCACGAAGAGGATAGCCAATACCCACATGGTGATGCTCAGCTTCTTGATGTTTCCGCAGCAGGCGTTGATGGCCACATAACTGATCATACCGCAGAGAATACCATCAGAAATGCTATAGGTGAGCGGCATCATGATGATGGTGATGAAGGCAGGGATAGACTCTGCATAGTCGTTCAGGTCGATGTCCTTGATAGGCGACATCATATACAGACCCACGATGACGAGCACCGGAGTGGTTGCTGCGGCCGGTATGGAGAGAAACAACGGAGCGAAGAACATAGCCACGGTGAAGCACACAGCCGTAGAGAACGCCGTGAGACCGCTGCGTCCGCCCTGCGCTACGCCTGCAGCACTCTCCACGTAAGTGGTAGTGGTGCTTGCGCCGAGGCACGCGCCAGCCATTGTGGCTACGGCATCAGCCATAAACGCCTTGTTCAGCCCCGGTATGCGTCCGTCCTTCTGCATCATGCCCGCCTTTGTGCAAACGCCCACGAGCGTGCCCATGGTGTCGAACATGTCGATGAAGAGGAACGTGAACACCACGATAACCATGTCGATGGTCATGATGTTATG
>OIXQ01000237.1_pt1 | contig 26755 bp, 23 predicted proteins | sample 1587791 | NCBI WGS metagenome assembly OIXQ01 (sample SAMN03283273) | human gut metagenome | biome: human-associated habitat; material: feces | host: Homo sapiens | place: Peru | collected 2012
GCAACATCGATGTGACCATGATCGCCCAGCGCCCGAAGCTCCGGCCCTTTATCCCCCGGATGCAGAAAAACATTGCCGAAACCCTGGGGATCGACTTGGGAAGGGTGAATGTCAAGGCCACCACGGAGGAGCACCTGGGCTTCACCGGTGAGGGCAAAGGAATGTCCTGCCACGCTGTGTGCCTGCTTGACGAATTATAAGAGAATATAGCAAAGGAGACCTCCCATGCATAGAATGTGCCTGGGAGGTTTTGCTGTATGAATCAGAATTTGATCACCTTCCGCTCGGTGACCTATGCCCAGAGGGGAGAGCGGAGTCTGACACGCCGTGGCATTGGCTGCACGGTCATGCGCACCCCAAAATGGATGGAGGACCAGGGCTGCGGCTACGGCCTGCGGCTGCGGGGAAAGGACCTGCACCGGGCTCTGGATATCCTGCGGCAGGAAGACATCTCCTGGAGGAAGGTCTACGGCTTCACCCGGGAAGGAAGAGCGGAGGAGCTGGCCCTATGATCTATCTGGACAACGGGGCCACCTCCTTCCCCAAGCCACAGGAGGTCTCTCAGGCTGTTGCCCGGGCCCTGGAGCAAGGGGCCAATCCGGGGCGAGGAGGCTACGGGGCGGCTATGGAGGCGGGCAACCTGGTGCTGAACTGTCGGGAGGCGGCGGGGCGGCTCTTTCATTGCAAGCCGGAGCAGGTGGTGCTGACCGCCAATTGCACCCAGGGGCTGAACATTGCCATCGGCAGTCTTGTAAAGGAGGGGGATCGGGTGCTGATCTCCGGCTTTGAGCACAACGCCGTGGTCCGGCCCCTATACGCCAGAAAGGCGGACCTGCGCATTGCCGGAAGGCGGCTCTTTCAGTGGGAGGAGATCCTGGAGTCCTTCCGGCGGGAGCTCCGCCGGGGCGTGGACGCGGCGGTATTTACCTACGTGTCCAATGTCTTCGGCTACATCCTGCCTGTGGAGAAGCTGGCAGCCCTCTGCCGGGAGGCAGGTGTGCCCTTTATTCTGGATGCCGCCCAGGCGGCGGGGAGCCTGAAGGTCAGTATGGAGCTGGGGGCGGACTTCATTGCCATGCCGGGGCACAAGGGCCTGTTGGGCCCCCAGGGGACGGGGCTGCTGCTGTGCGGTCAGCCGGGGAAGCCCCTGCTTTACGGCGGCACCGGCAGCCAGTCCAGAAGCCATGAAATGCCCCAGGATCTGCCGGAACGTCTGGAGCCGGGGACACTGAATGTCCCCGGAGCGGCAGGGCTGGCGGCTGGGATATCCATAGTGGAAAGAAAAGGCACGGATGCCATTTTTCGCCGGGAGCACACCCAGGCGGAAAAACTATCCCGGGATCTTCGCAATTTGGGCTTCCGGGTCTTTGCCGGGCCTCACCAGGGAGCCACGGTGTCCTTTGTGCCGCCTGTGGACTGCGAGACGGGGGCGGAGCTTTTGGCCAGGCATGGCTTTGCCGTGCGGGCCGGGCTTCACTGCGCGCCGCTGGCCCACGAAAGCGCGGGAACCCTTTCTACCGGCACAATCCGGGTGAGCCTGGGATATGACACCACCCCGGGGGAAATCGATGGTTTTCTCCGGGCAACAGCCAAAATCCGAGGAAATCGGTAATAAAATTTTTACAGAAATGTCTATTGCCATCGGCGAAACAATCCGCTATAATAGAACGGATAATAGGTAAGTGTACGGTGCGGAGTGTGTCCGCGGCGAATTTGCGCAAAAAGGGGCTTGATGGGAAGATGAATCTGATTTCGCAGATACTGGGGATGAAATGGTCAGACTACCTGGATATTCTGGTCGTGGCGTTCCTGGTCTATAAATTGCTTCCGCTTCTCCGGACGCCCCACATCATGCGCCTGGCCCGGACGGTGGTTGCGCTGGTGGTAATCTCCTGGATCACCGGTCTGCTGAAGCTGTACACGTTGAACTGGATTCTCAATCAGTTTCTGGCGATTGGACTGCTGGCCTTCGTGGTGCTGTTCCAGCCGGAGCTGCGGCGGATGCTGGATCACCTTGGAAATGTGAAGCTGTCGAAGCTTTTCGGCACTACCCGGCCGGTGCAGGAAATCCAGACGGTGATTTCCCAGACCGTGAAGGCCTGTGAAATCATGAGCCGGGAGAAGGTAGGAGCGCTGATTGTCTTTGCCCGGGAGCAGCGGCTGGACGACTACGGAAAGACCGGAACCGCCATCGATGCGCAGGTTTCCGACCAGCTGATCCGGAATATTTTCTTCAAAAATTCCCCGCTCCACGACGGTGCCATGATCATCCGGGACGACCGGATCGCGGCAGCCGGCTGCGTGCTGCCTCTGAGCAGCAATGAAAAGCTGCCCCCGGAGCTGGGTACCCGGCACCGGGCCGGCGTGGGCATGAGCGAGGCCACGGACGCTCTGGTCGTCATCGTCTCCGAGGAAAGCGGCGACATCTCCGTGGCCAAGGGCGGTATGCTCAAGCGGTCGCTGGAGGTGTCCACCCTGGACAAGCTCCTGCGCCAGGAGCTGTGCGACAACACCCAGCCGCCGACGGAGGACAATTTCCCTGCCCAGATGCTGAAGAAGCTCTCCGGCAAGGTGAAGGAGGAGAAGGGCTATGGGAAAAAATAAGCTGTATTCCATGGTACTGTCCCTGGCGGTTGCCATGTGCCTGTGGCTGTATGTGTCCCAGAACGTGAGCATTGAGGAGGACAATACCTTTTCCAATATCCCGGTGGTAATGGAGGGCGAGTCCGTTCTGAACGAGCGGAACCTGATGGTCACTTCCCTGTCGAATTCCACCGTATCTTTGCACCTGACCGGTGTCAGAAGTGAGCTGAGCAAGCTGGATTCCAGCAAGCTGGCGGCCAAGGTGGATCTTTCCCAGATCACCGAGCCCGGGGAGCGGATCGCCCTGAGCTATACCATTTCCTATCCCAGCGACGTGTCCGCTTCCTCCTTTACGGTAGGCTCCAAGAATCCCAGCGCAATTTTCGCCAATGTGGACTATCGCCGGGTGGCTGAGGTGCCTGTGGTCATCAAGTGGACTGGCAACCGTTCCGAGGATTACATTTACGATACGGAAAACGCGGTGCTGGACAACAACACCGTTACCATCAGCGGCCCGGCGGCGGTGGTGGATACCATCGACCATGCCACCGTGGAGATTGATCTGACCGACCAGGTGGAATCCATCAGCCAGAATTACCGATACTCTCTGTGCGATGCCGACGACAACCCGGTGGATGTCAGCAAGATCATCACCAATGTGGAAGAGGTTCGGCTGGATATGCAGATCCAGAAGATCCGGGAGCTGAAGCTGGTGGCGGATGTGGTCTATGGCGGCGGCGCCAATGAGCGCAACACCACGGTTTCCATTTCTCCCGAAACCATCCGGGTCTCCGGCGGCGAGGCGGTGCTGGCAGAGCTGGGGGACACCCTGACCATCTGCTCGGTGAACCTGGCGGATCTGGAAAAGAGCAGCAACGAGCTGAAATATGCCATTACCCTGCCGGAGGGCGTGACCAACCAGACCGGTGTCAGCGAGGCCACGGTTTCCGTCCGGTTCGCCGGGTTGAAGACCAAGGAGCTGAACATTGACCGGATTGAAGCCGTCAACGTGCCCGAGGGCATGAAGGCAGATATCATTAACGCCAACCTGACGGTGAAGGTTCGGGGGCCGGAGGGAGAGATTGCCGCCCTTGAGGAAAAGAATGTCCGGGCGGTGGTGGATTTCACCAATGCGGAAATCGGCACGGCTACCTACAAGGTGAGCTTTATCTTCGATGATGCCTTCCCCAATGTGGGTGCGGTGAAGAGCACCTCCGTGTCGGCGACAGTCCAGGCGGTGAGCTGATGGAGCAGACGGTGCGTGTCCGGCGGCTTCTGGAAAACGGAAACGCCGAGGTTGTCCATGTCCGGGAGAGCGCCTGCTCCGGGGACTGTCACAAGTGCAGCGGCTGCGGCGCGGCCAAGGAGGCGGTGATCTTCACCGCCCGGAACCTCATCGGAGCCAGACCCGGGGAGCTGGTGCGGGTGGAGTCTTCCACCGCACCGGTGCTGAAGGCGGCGGTGGTGCTGTATGTGCTGCCCCTGATCCTGTTTTTCCTGGGCTATTACCTGGGAACCCTGCCGGGAAGCTTCGGCGCCCTGGGGGGCTGCCTGGGCTTTGCGCTGGGGGTGGTCATCGTGATCGCCTATGACCGGCTGGTTGCCCGGAAGGCAAATCTGACCTATACCATTACGGCATATGCGGAAAGTGTGCCGAATTTGACCGGAAAAGAGGAAGATACCCATGGTTAAGAGCATGACCGGCTACGGCCGGGCAGTGGAAACCGTCAACGGCCGGGAGTACACCGTGGAGCTGCGCTCCGTTAATAACCGATACTTAGACTGCACCGTAAAGCTGCCCAGGACCCTGTCCTTCGCGGAGGATGCGGTGAAGCAGGCGGTGAAGGCCACCATTTCCAGGGGTAAGGTGGATGTGTTCATCTCCCTGCGCGCCGAGGGTGCCCAGGATGTGCAGGTGACCCTGAATGCTCCCGTGGTGGAGGGATATCTGGCCGCCATGCGCCAGATGGTGGATACCTACGGTGTCCGGGACGACATCAGCGTCAGCACCCTTTCTCAGCTGCCGGACGTGTTCACCGTGGAAAAGCCGGAGGTGGACGAGGAGGCTCTCCAGGCCGATCTGATGGGCGTGGTGGACAAGGCCCTGACCCAGTACGATGCCATGCGCTCTGCCGAAGGCAAAGCCCTGGAAAACGACCTCCGTGGCCGGGGGCAGACCATTGCGGAACTGGTTTCCCAGGTGGAGGCCGGAAGCGGCCAGACCGTCATCGATTACCGTACCCGGCTGGAAAACAAGCTGAAGGAGGTTCTGGCAAACACCGCCATCGACGAAAGCCGGATTCTCACGGAGGCGGCGATTTTCGCCGACAAGGTGGCGGTGGACGAGGAAACCGTCCGTCTGAGAAGCCACCTGGATCAGATGAATCATATGCTCACCGCCGGCGGTGCCATCGGCCGGAAGCTGGACTTCCTGCTTCAGGAAATGAACCGGGAAAGCAATACCATCGGCTCCAAGTGTTCCGATGTGCGGCTGGCCCGGATCGTGGTGGAGATCAAGGCAGAGCTGGAAAAAATCCGGGAGCAGACCCAGAATATTGAGTAAGCGGTGGTAGCATGAAGCTGATCAACATCGGATTCGGCAGCATGGTTGCGGCAAACCGGCTGCTTGCCATTGTGGCTCCGGACTCCGCCCCTATCAAGCGGGTGATTCAGGAGGCCAGAGATCGGGGAATGCTCATTGACGCCTCCTTCGGCCGGAAGACCAAGGCGGTGATTCTTATGGACACGGATCATGTGATTCTGTCTGCCATTCCCACGGAAACAATCTGCGCCCGGTGGTCAGGCCACGGGGAGCCGGAAAGAGAGGAAGCAGAATGAAGAAAGGGAAGCTCATCGTGATTTCCGGTGCCTCCGGAGTTGGAAAGGGCACGGTTTTGGGTATTATGATGGAGAAGCGGAAGGATTTGTCCTTTTCCGTGTCCGCAACCACCCGCCCACCCAGACCCGGGGAGGTTGACGGGGTGCACTACTACTTCATCACCCGGGAGAAGTTTGAGGCCATGATTGCCGCCGGTGAATTCCTGGAATACGATGCCCACGCGGCAAATTACTACGGAACTCCCCGTGCCCAGGCCGAGGAAAAGCAGACCCACGGGCCGGTGCTGCTGGATATTGAGCCCAAGGGCGCGAAGCAGGTGAAGGAAAAGGCTCCGGACGCGGTTCTGATCTTCATCATGCCCCCCTCCGTCCAGGAGCTGGAACGCCGTCTGCGGGGCCGGGGAGACACCTCGGAGGAGCAGATTCAGATGCGCATGGAGCGGGCCACCTGGGAAATGGAGCAGCGGGTCTGGTATGACCATGTGGTGGTCAACGACGACCCGGAGCGGTGCGCCCAGGAAATTTTGAAAATTATCGCTGAATAAGCGTTAACTTTACCATTTTACTTTCGATTTTGGAGGAATTTGATTATGCTGTACCCCCCTGTTGCGGAATTGCTGGAGCATGTGGATAGCCGTTACCTGCTGGTGAATGTGGTGGCCCATCGGGCACGCCAGATCGCTGCCGAGGCCGAGGCCTTCCAGGAAGAGCTGCCGGAGAAGCCTGTGACTCTGGCCATTGAAGAGGTTGCCGACGGCAAGCTGTCCGCGACCATTAAGGACGAGTATAAGTACTGATTCCAGTACGGATTGTGGAGGAATTGGGGCGATGATCGGAAAAATTGCTGTTTCCGCGGCGAATTTTGCCATTGACAAGCCCTATTCCTATTGGATTCCCCAGGATATGGCCCTTGCCCCCGGTCAGCGGGTGATGGTTCCCTTCGGTCGCGCCAACCGGCGCACGGAGGGAATTGTCCTGACTGTGGAGCCGGGCAGTGAGGACAAGCTGAAGCCGGTGGAAAGCTGTCTGGATGACACCCCGATTCTCACCGAGACCCAGCTGCGGCTGGCGGCCTTCCTCCGGGAACGGTATTTCTGTACCTTTTTCGATGCCATTCGGGTAATGCTTCCGGCGGGACTCTGGTTCCGAACCCGGCTCACCGTCTCTTTGACAGAGGATCGGAGCTGGAAGGACAAGACCATCCGTAAGGAGGGGGCGGAAGAGCTCCTGGAGCTGCTGGAAAACCTGGGCGGCACCGCCCAGGAGGAAGCGCTGCGGAATCTCATCTCCGACGAGGACTCCCTGCGGGAGGTGCTCAGCTACCTTCGTCAGAAGAAGTGGATCACCTGCCAGACGGATTTCCTGCGGAAAACCCAGGATAAGTCGGAAAAAATCGCCACCCTTGCCCAGTCTCCGGAGGAGACCATGGCTTATGCCGCCAGCCGTCCCAAATCTGCCGCCATGCAGCGGCAGGTGTTGGAACTGCTGTGCAGCGTCGGCAGTGCAGCGGTGAAGGATGTGTGCTATTTCACCGGAGCCTCCACGGCTACGGTGAACCGGCTGGAAAAGCTGGGCTATCTGACTCTGTCCCAGCGACCGGTGCTTCGCTGCCGGGAGATTCGCCCGGCGAAGCTCTCGGGCCCGCTGGTGCTGAACGAGGAGCAGCAGGCCTGCTTTGAAGGCCTGGCTTCCCAGATGGCGCAGAAGGAGCCGGGGACGGCTCTTCTCTACGGCGTCACCGGCTCCGGAAAAACCAGCGTGTATATCCGGCTGATTCAGACCTGCCTGGAGAAGGGGAAAAGCGCCATGCTCCTGGTTCCGGAAATTGCCCTGACGCCCCAGCTGCTGGGAATTCTTGCGGCCTATTTTGGGACTCAGGTTGCGGTGCTGCACAGCAGCCTGTCCGCCGCCGAGCGGTACGACCAGTGGAAGCGGGTAAAAAGCGGAGACGCCAGGGTGGTGGTGGGCACCCGCAGTGCGGTATTTGCCCCCTGCACCCCCGGCCTTCTCATTCTGGACGAGGAGCAGGAGCATTCCTATAAATCCGAAAGCGCACCCCGGTACGATGCCAAGGAAGTGGCCATCTGGCGTGGTGCCAAGGAGAAAGCCCTGGTGGTTCTGGGCTCTGCCACTCCCAGCATTGAGAGCATGTACCGGGCGAAAACCGGCCTGTATCGGCTCTATACCCTGTGCCAGCGTTACAACGGCCGCCCCTTGCCGGAGGTGGAGATCGTGGACATGCGGGAGGAGCTGAAGCTGGGAAACGACACCTCCCTGAGCATCCCCCTGCGCCAGCGAATCTTAGAGACCCGTCAGGCCGGAAAGCAGACCATTCTGCTGCTGAACCGCCGGGGCAACAGCCGGGCTCTGGTGTGCGTTGATTGCCGCCAGACGCCGGAGTGTCCCCGATGCAGTGTTCACCTGACTTACCACAGCGCCAACAGCCGCCTGATGTGCCACTACTGTGGCTTTTCTATGGCCGCACCGGATCGGTGCCCTGCCTGCGGTGGGCCACTGAAAACCATAGGCACCGGCACCCAGAAGGTGCAGCAGGAACTGGCTGCCCTGTTTCCGGATATGGAAACCAGCCGGATGGATGCGGATACGGTCAGCGCGGTGAATACCCACGAGAAAATTCTGGAGCATTTTCAGAAGGAAAATGTTCCCGTGCTTCTGGGAACCCAGATGGTTGCCAAGGGACTGAATCTGCCGAATGTGACATTGGTTGGCGTTCTGGACGGAGACCTGAGTCTCTATTCCGGCGGCTTCCGGGCAGGGGAGACCACCTTCAATATGCTCACCCAGGTGGTGGGTCGGGCAGGCCGAGGCGACAGTGCCGGTCGGGCGGTGATCCAGACCCTCCAGCCGGAGCATCAGGTCATCGGCCTTGCGGCAAAGCAGGATTACGATGGGTTTTATGATTTGGAAATCCGCCTGCGCCAGGCTCAGGCGGCCCCGCCTTTCGGGGATTTCGCCCTGGTCACCTTCTCCGGTCAGGAGGAGGGACAGGTGCTCCGGGGAGCCGCGGTGTTCCGGGACAGCCTGAACGCCTGGCTGCGTCAGGTTCCGGAAGAAAAATGCAGCGTGCTGGGCCCGGCTCCCTGCGTGGTGCCCAAGGTCAACTACAACTACCGCTATCAGCTGACCCTGCGCTGCCATATGACGCGGCCCCTGCGCCAGCTGCTGGCCGCGCTGCTGCGTAAATTCAGTCAGGACAAAGCAAACCGGGGCGTCAATGCCTACATTGACGTCAACGGCTATGATATGTAAAGAGAGGAACCGGAAATGGGACTGCGGAAGATTTTAACGGATAAGGATCCGGCTCTGCACAAGGTGTGCAGACCGGTGGAAAAATTTGACGGACGGCTGCACAAGCTGCTGGACGACATGAAGGAGACGCTGATCGATGCCAACGGCGTGGGCCTGGCGGCGCCCCAGGTGGGCATTTTGCGCCGGGTGGTGCTGGTGGATACCGGCGATGAGGTGCTGGAGCTGATCAACCCCAGCCTGCTGGAAACCTCCGGCGAGCAGGTAGGAGCCGAGGGCTGCCTCAGCGTCCCCGGCAAGTACGGCCTGGTGAAGCGCCCCAATTACGCCAAGGTTCGTGCTCAGGATCGGGATGGCAACTGGTTTGAGGCCGAGGGAGAGGAACTGATCGCCCGGTGCTTCTGCCATGAGCTGGATCACCTGGACGGCATTCTCTACACCGAGGTCATGGAGCGGTTCCTCACCGAGGAAGAGCTGGAAGCCCAGGAAGAAGAGTAATCCGATAAGGGGGAAAAACCTTGCGAGTTGCGTTTATGGGCACGCCGGACATTGCGGCGACTTGCCTGAAAAAGATTTTGGCCGATGGCTTTGAGGTGGTCGGCGTCTATACCCAGCCCGACCGTCCCAAGGGACGGGGCATGAAGCTGGTGGCCTCTCCCGTGAAGGAGGTGGCACTGAGCGCAAATATTCCCGTGTTCCAGCCGGAAAATTTCCGGGAGGAAGCGACAGTGGAGACCCTGCGGGCATTGAAGCCGGATATCTGCGCGGTGGTTGCCTACGGACGGATTTTGCCTCAGAAGGTGCTGGATGTGCCGACTCTGGGCTGCATCAACATTCACGCCAGCCTCTTACCCAAGTACCGGGGCAGCGCCCCCTATCAGTGGGCGGTGCTGGACGGCTTGCGCGAAAGCGGCGTCACCGCCATGTATCTGTGCCGGGAAATGGACGCGGGGGACATCATCGACGTGTCCAAGACTCCCATCGGAGAAAACGAAACTGCCGGAGAGCTTCTGGATCATCTGGCGGTGCTGGGAGCGGAACTGCTGAGCAAGACGCTCAGTCGTTTTCAGAAGGAAGGAAAGCTTCCCGGAACCCGGCAGGACGCGTCTCAGGTGTCCTACGCTCCCATGCTGGACAAAACCATGTGCCCCATCGACTGGAATAAGACTGCCTGGCAGGTGCACAACCAGGTGCGGGGTCTGCACCCCTGGCCGGTAGCTACCATGGTTTTACAGGGAAAAACCTTCAAGGTTCACGACACCCGGGTGGTGGAGGGCACCGGCAAGCCCGGACAGATTTTGGGCCTGACAAAAACCGGCCTGCGGATTGCCTGCGGTGAGGGAGCCGTGGAGATCACCGCCCTCCAGGCCGAGGGCGGAAAGCGGATGGCCGCGCCGGACTACTTCCGAGGCCATCCCCTGGAAGCCTGATGGGCGCCCGGGAAACCGCGCTGAACGCGCTGATTGCCTGCCGCCGGGAGGATGCCTGGCCAAACGCCGTGCTGAAAACAGCCATCCGCCGGGACGGGCTGGACAGCCGGGACGCGGCACTGGCAACGCGGCTTTGCTACGGAGTCTCCCAGAACCGGGAGAAGCTGGATTTCTATCTGCGCCAGCTGCTCACGGGCAGACTCAAGGATCTGCATCCGGTGGTGCGGGATATCCTACACCTGGGGCTCTATCAGCTCTATGCGCTGGACAAAATCCCGGACAGCGCGGCGGTGAACGAATCCGTTGCCCTAGCAAAGAAATACAGTAAAAATCCCAAGGCGGCCTCCCTGGTCAACGGTGTTCTGCGAAACGCCGTCCGTGACCGGGGTCAGCTGAAAGAGCCGACTTCCTACGCTGATAAGTACAGCCATCCGGATGCCCTGATTTCGCTGCTTAAGCAGAACCTTCCCAAGGGCACTCTGGAGCCTATGCTGATTGCGGACAACGGCGTGCCGGAGACCACGGTGCAGGTCAATACCCTTCGGATTCCCACGGAAGCTCTGAAAGAGAGACTGGAAGGGGAGGGGGTTACGGCCTCCTGCCATCCCTGGATGCCGGACTGCCTGATTCTTTCCGGTACAGGCGACTTGGAGCGGCTGCCGTCCTTCCGGGAGGGACTGTTCTATGTCCAGGATCCGGCGGCAAAGCTCAGCGTCCTGTGCGCCCAGCTTCCCAAAGAGGGGGCGCGCATTCTGGACTGCTGCGCTGCCCCTGGCGGGAAAAGCTTCGCCGCGGCCATTGCCATGGGCGGCCAGGGGGAGATCACTTCCTGTGACGTGCACCCCCACAAAACCGAGCTGATCGCCAAGGGTGCGGCTCGGCTGGGGCTGAATCACATTACATCGAAGCTACAGGACGCTTCCGTTTTCGTCCCGGAATGGGAAAGCACCATGGACGCGGTGATTGCGGACGTGCCCTGCTCCGGCCTGGGCATCATCCGGAAAAAACCGGATATCCGGTATAAAAATCTGGAAGAAACGGAAGATTTACCGGCGTTGCAGTTGGCCATTCTGGAAAACCAGTGCCGGTATGTGCGCCCCGGCGGACTGCTGCTCTACTCCACCTGCACGGTGCTTCGCCGGGAAAATGAGCAGGTGGTGGAGGCATTTCTGAAAAACCACGAAGATTTTACCAGGGAGCCTTTGCCTCTGCCGGAAATCTTCCCCCAAAACGAAACCGGGATGCTGACCCTGATTCCCGGACAGTACGACACCGACGGCTTCTTCATCTGCCGTCTTCGGAGGAAAGCATGAATCTCAAATCCCTGACCCAGCCGGAGCTGGCGGACATCTTAAAACAGCTGGGTCAGCCTGCTTTCCGGGCAAAGCAGGTGTTTTCCTGGCTTCATAAGGGCGTTCGCTCCTACGAGGAGATGACGAATCTGCCCAAGGCTCTCCGGGAGGCGCTGGCACGGGAATATCCCCTCTACGCCCCTACGGCGGTTCGCAGGCAGGAGTCTCAAAAGGACGGCACGATCAAGTATCTATGGCAGCTTTCCGACGGAAACTGCGTGGAGACGGTGCTCATGCGCTACCGCTACGGCAACACCGTGTGCATCTCCACGGAGGTGGGCTGCCGGATGGGCTGCGCCTTCTGCGCCAGCACCTTAGGAGGGCTGGTGCGGCGGCTGGAGCCGGCGGAAATGCTGGATCAGGTGCTTTTTACCCAGGTGGATTCGGGACTGCCCATTTCCCACATTGTGCTTATGGGCATCGGCGAGCCCCTGGACAATCTGGACAATGCCCTGCGCTTTTTAGAGCTGGTAAACAGCCCGGAGGGCATGAACATTTCCATGCGGCACATCAGTCTATCCACCTGCGGACTGGTTCCGAAAATCGACGCTCTGGCGGAAAAAAAGCTGCAAATCAGCTTGGCCATTTCCCTACATGGCCCTAACGATGAAATCCGCGATCAAATCATGCCGGTAAACAAGGCCTATCCCATTGAGGAACTGATGGAGGCCGTCCGCCGGTACTACGATGCCACGGGGCGGCGCATACACTTCGAGTACGCCATGATTGACGGACTCAACGACACCCCGGCGTGTGCCCAGGAGCTTTTACGGCGGCTGAAGGGTCTGGGAGCCCATGTGAATCTGATCCCGCTGAACCATGTGGAGGAAAGCCCCTTAAAGCCCAGCTCCCGGGAGGCGGTAGCCCGGTTTCAGAAAATTCTGGAAGACGGTGGGGTTACGGCTACGGTTCGCAGAACTTTGGGCGGGGATATCGATGCCTCCTGCGGGCAGCTGCGCAGGAAATACGAGAAAAAGCACGAGTAAAGAAGAGAGGTGCTGGGACGATGCAGAGCTGGGGACTTACGGATCCCGGATGCGTGCGCAAGCAGAATCAGGATGCCTACCGAATTGAACGGTTGGACAAGGAGACCCTGCTGGGCGTGGTCTGCGACGGCATGGGCGGCGCCAAATCCGGCAACATTGCCAGCACCCTGGCGGTGGAGGTCTTTGTGGAGGAAATCCGCCGGAGCTGGCTGCCGGGGATGGAGTCTGACCGGATCGACCAGATGCTTCGCAGCGCGGTGAAGCTGGCCAATTTCACGGTTTACGACCAGGCGGCTCAGTTCGAGGAGTTTGACGGCATGGGCACTACCCTGGTTGCGGTGCTGGTGCGCCGGGATCGGGCCACCGTAGTCAATGTGGGCGACAGCCGGGCCTATGGCATCAGCCGGACGGGAATCCGTCAGATCTCCAAGGATCATTCCTTGGTGCAGATGATGGTTGACCGGGGAGACATCCCCGCCGAGGCGGCCAAAACCTACCCGGGCAAGAACTACATCACTCGGGCGGTGGGCACGGAGCCTGTGCTCATCTGCGATATTTTTCACGTCAGCGTGAGCAAGGGCGATTTTCTGCTGCTGTGCTCCGACGGACTGAGCAATTTAATGGACGACCAGGAAATTCTCTTCGAGGTCGCCCACGGCGTAAATAAGCACCACTGCTGCAAGCGGCTGCTGAACATCGCCAAAAGCCGGGGCGCGCCGGACAATGTGACCAGCGTGCTGATTCAGGTTTAACCAAAGGCAGGAAAGGAGCTTATATGGATCAATATATTGGACGGCTTCTGGACGGTCGGTACGAGATTCTTGAGGTCATCGGTACCGGCGGCATGGCCGTTGTTTATAAAGCTCGCTGCCATCGGCTGAACCGATTGGTCGCGATTAAAATTCTGAAAGACGAATTTTCCAGGGATGAGGAGTTCCGCCGCCGGTTCCGGGCGGAGGGCGAGGCGGTTGCTATGCTCAGCCACCCGAACATCGTTCAGGTCTATGACGTTTCCTCCTCCGATGGGGCGGACTACATCGTCATGGAGCTCATTGACGGCATTTCCCTGAAGGAATATATGGAGAAAAAGGGCATCCTCAACTGGAAAGAGACCCTCCATTTCTCTCTGCAAATCGCAAAGGGTTTGGAGCACGCCCACAGCCGGGGCATTGTCCACCGGGATATCAAGCCTCATAACGTGATGGTGCTGAAAAACGGCTCCGTGAAGGTCATGGACTTCGGCATTGCCCGGGTGATGAATAAGAGCAACACCCTGACCAAGGAAGCCCTGGGCAGCGTTCACTATATATCCCCGGAGCAGGCCAAGGGCGGTCACACGGACAACCGGTCTGACCTGTACTCTCTGGGCGTTGTGATGTACGAAATGATGGCCGGCCGGCCGCCCTATGACGGAGAGTCCGCGGTTTCCGTGGCCATCCAGCATATCAACGGCGGTGCGCCCCTGCCTTCAACCTATAACCCCAACATTCCCACAGGCCTGGAGCAGATCATTATGAAGGCCATGGCACTGGAAGTCCGGGATCGGTACGTTTCCGCCACGGAAATGCTTCAGGATATGGAGGAATTCCGGAAAAATCCTGCCATTGTATTCGACTATCACACCTTGATGGACGACGCCACCCGGAAAATTCCCACGGCGGGGATGCCTCTGACCACCGCGGAAAAGAAGGTTCAGGCCAGAACCGACGAGCGTCCCTCCACTTCCTTGCCCAGAAACAGTGCGGTGATGGCTCACACGGGCACGGCTTCCAGGTCTACCGCCAGCCGGGAGGTCAGCCATACGGAAAGCCGCCGGAGGCGGCGCCGGGAGGCCGAGAAAAAGAAGAACACCGAGCGCAGCCGGATCGCCACCACCGCCGTGGTGGTTTGCAGTGCGGTGGCGCTGTTTGCCATTATGCTGTTCCTCATCGCCCTGTTCAACGGAGCCCTCCTGAACCAGGAGAAGGATATGGTGGAGGTGCCCTACCTCACCGGCGGCACCTACAGCGAGGAGCTGGCGGAGGCGCATGATGAGTTCAATTTCCGACTCCGTCCCCAGGAGTACAGCGAAAATCATCCGAAAAACGAGATCATCAGCCAGGAGCCGGCAGGCGGCACCAAGGTGCAGCGGGGCTCGGATATCTGGCTGACGGTGAGCATGGGCCCGGAACCCGCGGTAAAGAAGCTGGATAACTTCGTCGGCGCGGATGCGGAAGAGGCCTGCAAGCTGCTGGAAAGCCAGGGCTTCAAGCCGCTCAAAAAGAAGGAAGCCAGCTATGTCTACCAGCCCGGCGAGGTGACCCGGACGGATCCTTCCGCCGAAAGCGAGGTCACCGAGGGTCAGACCATCTATATTTATGTCAGCACCGGCCCGGACATCGTGGAAAATTCCATGCCCAACGTAGTGGGACTGGAACTGAACCGAGCCAAGGAGCTGATGACCCAGCTGGGCTTTACCAACGTGCGCTATGAGCCGACGGAAAGCTCTCGCCCGGAAAACGAGGTGGTCTACCAGTCGGTGGACAAGGATGAGACCCTGGATGTTTCCTCCGAGATCATCATCCAGTATTCCAGCGGCGTGTCGGAAACCCAGCCCACCCAGACTACCGCCCCTCAGGAAACGGAGCCGGACAATTCCGTGCTCATCAGCGTATCCTGGGTGGTGCCGGAGAGCGCTGAGGAGGCAAGGCTGGACGTATGTCTGGGGGGCACCCGGGATGTGATCGTCTCCAAGTCCATCGCCCCCGGGGCCAAGACCGTGCTGCTGGATCTGACGGGCACGGGCACCGTATCCTATGACCTGTACCTGAACGGCCAGTTCCTGGAAACCAAAACATTGGAGTTTACGAAATGACCCAGACATTGCAGGGGCGGATTCTGCGCTCCATCAGCGGCTTCTATGACGTGCAGACGGACTCCGGCCTCATTACCTGCCGGGCCAGAGGGATCCTTCGCCGTGGGGGCAATTCGCCCCTGACCGGGGATCTGGTGGAAATCTCCGTGGAGAAGGGCAAGGGCATGGTGGAGAAGATTCTTCCCCGGAAAAATGCCTTCGTCCGTCCGGCGGTTGCCAACGTGGATGCCCTGGTGGTATTTGCCGCCAACGTCAACCCGGTGACGGAGCCCTTCCTCATCGATCGGGTGGCGGCCATTGCGGGAGATCAGGGAGTGCCGGTGTATCTGGTGGTCAACAAATGTGACCTGGATCCGGCCGCCAACCTGGTGCGCATCTATGAACACGCAGGCTTCCCGGTGATCTGCACCAGCGCGGAAACCGGGGAAGGGGTGGAGGAACTGAGGACACTTCTCACCGGAAAGCTCACCGCCTTCACCGGAAACTCCGGTGTGGGCAAGAGCAGTGTTCTGAACCGTCTGGCACCGGATCTGGCTCTGGAAACCGGGGAGGTTTCCGAGAAGCTGGGGCGGGGGCGTCATACCACCCGGCATGTGGAGCTTTACCGTCTGGGGAAAGACACCTATGTGGCGGATACCCCGGGCTTTTCCTCCTTCGATACCGACCAAATGGAAATTATCCTCAAGGAGAACTTACAGTATTCCTTTCCGGATTTTGAACCCTACCTGGGCAAATGCCGGTTTGACGACTGCTCCCACCGGAAGGAGCCGGACTGCGCCGTCCGGGGCGCGGTGGAGGCCGGGGAAATCGAGCCCAGCCGCTACGACAGCTACCTGCGGCTTTACGAGAAGTCCAGCCAGGTGAAGCTCTGGGAGATCAAATAACAAAGCACGCTGCGAAAAAGGTGGGTGTCCGTAAAACAGTAATTCCGTGAATTATTTATTGCGGCATCTGTCAGGGAGTGCCACTTGGAGACACTTTAATGAAACGATTTGATATGATGCAAACTGCGAAGAAGCTGACCCATTTCTTAAAATCACACTTCCCCCTCTCTTCCTCCTATCATTTCCTCTACGGAGTCTTGGCAGTCTTTCTGATCTACAACGGTTTTGCTCTGGAGCCTGTCTTAAATGCCCACAGAGGACTGGTTGTGATGGTGGCGCTGGTATCCCTGCTGCCGCTGATACTGATTCCACGGTTCGGCGGGAAAAAATACTCGGTTGGCAGCGGAAACTGGATGGTGTTTGGAATGGTTACCGCTTTGATGGTCGCGGCTTGTTTCGGGTGGTTGGAGATACATCTGGCACTGCTTGTAATCGCCTTTGTATTGGGTGGTATTTTGTTTAAAAAGTTCAGAAAGCAATGAAATTGATATAAAAATACAGGAATTCTATTTGCTTCAAATGCCCCTATTCATTTTCAAGCCATCAAGCACTTCGTTACTCTGCTGCAATTGCTAAGGGAATATGATGGAATTAAAAACCCGTCTTGAAAGTAAAGTGACCCCAAAAAGCTAGACAAATATTTCTAACTCAAATTGCGCAAGCATCCGAAAGGGCTTGCTGTCTGCGAACCGCAGGCGGCAAGCCCTTAAGTCTTGCCTTAATTCGTCTGTTGTAGTAATCTATGTACTCATACTGAACTCCAAGCACTTTCGACAGAACTACCCATAGCGATCCGAAACATTCTTTTGCGCTTCCGGCGATGCGGCCGGGGGATTCTGGAGGAAGCACTGGATAAACTGGCAAGAGCTGTGGACGAGAGATTTTTTGGCCAATCAAGGCAGAAAAAGTGGAGGAATACTGGATGTATTTCCCACTTTTTCTGATGCAGAGTGGACGGAAAAGATCCGCCCACAGCCGCAGACAATTTATTCAGTGCTTCCTAACGGGGGCGGCTTTTCGGCAGCGCCCCTTAAGCCGGCTTCTTATCAATTTTCTTGCCGGGACAAGAAAATTGCCTCCGGAGGAACCGGCACCAAAAGATTTTGGAAGACGAAAAGCAATAGGAAGCCTATGGCTTGGGGAATACGGGCATTGCCCTTTTGAGAATTTTCAACACACTGACGCGTTGGGGGTGCCCTGCACCCCCAACGAACGTATATATCTGTGATAGAAAGAGGTGCTTGTTTTGGCACTTTCCGATAAGCCCACACCGCCCAGACATATCGCCATCATTATGGATGGCAACGGACGCTGGGCGAAAAAGCGGGGTCTGCCCCGCACCGCCGGACACGCCGCGGGCGCGGAGGCCTTCCGGCGAATCGCCAATTACTGCCGCACTTTGGGCGTGGAATACCTGACGGTCTATGCCTTTTCCACGGAGAACTGGAAGCGTTCTGCCGAGGAAGTGGCGGGAATTATGAAGCTTCTGCGCCGATACCTGGAGGAGGCACTCCGGGATATGGAGAAAAACCGGGTTCGGTTCTGCTTTTTCGGCGACCTGACCAAGCTCAGCCCGGATTTACAGGCTCTGTGTGACCGGGCGACCCGGCAGAGTGAGGACTACGATGTGCAGGTGAACTTCTGCCTGAACTACGGCGGTCGGGACGAAATCGTCCAGGCGGCTCGGCGGTTTGCTCAGGATGTGAAGAACGGCATCCGCAAGCCCGAAGAACTCAGCGAGGAGCTGCTGTCCGATTATCTCTACTCGGCGGGGGTTCCCGACCCGGAGCTTATCATTCGCCCCTCCGGGGAAATGCGCACCAGCAATTTCCTGCTGTGGCAGTCCGCCTATTCCGAGTATGTATTTATGAATGTGCTGTGGCCTGATTTTTCTCCCGGCGATTTAGACCAGGCCATTGAAGAGTATCACCGGCGCAACCGCCGTTTTGGAGGAGTATAAAGACATATGAAAACCCGTGTCATTTCGGCGGCGGTGCTGGTACCGATTCTGTTTTTGATTGTTCTGGTGGCTCCGGTCAGTGCGGCGGCGGCAATTCTGGGTATGCTGCTTGCCATCGCCGCCTATGAGCTGCTGTACCGGACGGGACTTGTGAAGCAGCCCCGGCTTGTGATTTATTCCTCCGTCATGGCCTTCGCCATTTCCATGTGGAGCTATTTTGAGGCGGCACGAGCCTATTTTGTGCTGCTGCTCATGGCCTTCTTCATGCTGATGCTGGCGGAAATGATGCGCGATCACATTAAGGTTCGCTTTGAAACCGTGAGCATGTGCTTTGTGGGCGGCGTGATGATTCCTTATTTCCTGACGGCGCTGATTCGGATTCTGACCATGAATGTGGGAAGATATGTGATTCTGATTCCCTTTATTGTGGCATTCATGAACGATGCCGGCGCGTATTTCATCGGCCTGCGCTTCGGTAAGCACAAGCTGGCTCCGGTGGTCAGCCCCAATAAGACCATTGAGGGGGTCTTCGGCGGCCTGGGCGGAGCCATGCTGGGTATGCTGATTTATGCGCTGATTCTGGACTTTTTCCTGAAATTTGAAGTCAATTACCTGATTGCCCTGCTGTATGGCCTTTTGGGCTCTGCCGTGGGCACCTTCGGCGATTTGTGCTTTTCCATTATCAAGCGGCAGACCGGTATCAAGGATTACGGCAATCTGATTCCCGGTCACGGCGGCGTGCTGGATCGGTTTGATTCCCTGTCCATGGTGGCGCCCCTTATGGAGGCACTGCTGCTGCTTCTGCCTCTGGTGAAGATGTAAGGAGACGGATATGGTCAAATGTGTCAGTATTCTCGGTTCCACCGGCTCCATCGGACGGCAGAGCCTGGATATTATCAGCCGCCTGCCCGGACTGCGGGTGGCGGCCCTTACTGCGGGCACCAGCGTAGAGCGAATGGCCGAACAGTGCCGCGCTTTCCGACCCGCCCTTGCGGTCATGGCTACGGAGGAAGCAGCAAAAGAGCTGCAAGCCAGGATTGAAGACCTTCCCATCCGGGTAAACTGGGGGCAGGAGGGTCTGCTGGAAGCGGCCTCTTTGCCGGAAGCGGACTGCGTCATTACCGCCGTGGTGGGCATGGTAGGGCTGAAGCCGACCCTTGCTGCCATCCGGGCGGGCAAGCGCATCGGCCTTGCCAATAAGGAGACCCTGGTCTGCGCCGGAGAGCTGGTCATGGCGGAGGCGGAAAAATATCACGCGGAAATTGTTCCCGTGGATTCCGAGCATTCGGCCATTTTCCAGTGTCTCATGGGCTGCCATGACAAAAAGGAAATCAAGCGGCTGATTCTTACCTGCTCCGGCGGCCCCTTCTTCGGCATGACCCGGGAGCAGCTCCATTCCGTTACCAAAGCGGACGCCCTGAAGCACCCCAACTGGAAGATGGGGGCAAAAATCACCATCGACTGCGCAACTCTTATGAACAAGGGACTGGAGGTCATCGAGGCCATGCGGCTGTACCGGGTGCCCCTGGAGCAGGTGGATGTGGTGATTCACCGGCAGAGCGTGGTGCATTCCATGGTGGAATTCACCGACGGGGCTGTCATGGCCCAGATGGGCACTCCGGATATGCGTCTTCCCATTCAGCTGGCTCTGACCTATCCGGAGCGGATTCCCTCTCCGGTGGAACCCCTGGAACTTCTCACCTGCGGGAGCCTGACCTTCCAGAAGCCGGACATGGAGAATTTTCCCTGCCTTCGGCTGGCCCGGGACTGCGCCAGGCTGGGGGGCACCGCCTGCCCTGCCATGAACGGTGCCAACGAGGAGGCGGTTGCCATGTTCCTCCGGGATGAGATCGGCTTCTATGACATCTACCGGCTGGTATCCCAGGCGGTGGAGAAGACCCCCTTCCTGGAAACTCCCACTCTGGAAGAAATTCTGGAGGCAGACCGGCTGGCTCGGGATGTTGTGCGTACCCTTTCCCAAAACTAAGCGAGGCAATCTATGAGCGTTCTTTTTGCGATTCTTCTGTTCAGTATGCTGATTTTTGTCCATGAGCTGGGGCATTTTCTGACAGCCAAGCTGTCCGGTGTCCAGGTGAACGAGTTTTCCATGTTCATGGGCCCGACTCTGTGGTCGAAAAAAATCGGCGAAACCCTGTATTCCGTTCGTCTGATTCCCATCGGCGGCTATTGCGCCATGGAGGGTGATGACGAGGACAGCGATAACCCCCGTTCCTTCGGCCGTGCGGCCTGGTGGAAGCGGATTCTCATTTTAGCGGCCGGGGCTGCCATGAATTTCCTTGTGGGCGTGCTGCTGATGGTCATCATCTATCTGCCGGCCAAGCAGGCGGTAGTGCCGGTGATCAGCGGCTTTGAAAGCTTTTCCACCGTCAATGGAGCGGATGGCCTTCAGGTGGGGGATAAAATCCTGGAGCTGGACGGGGAGAGAATCTATGTTCAGTCCGATTTTTCCATGCTGTTGAGGCTGAATCCCGGGGAAACCCACGATCTGGTGGTTCTGCGGGACGGCCAGAAGGTGGCACTGAAGGACTTTCGGATGGAAACCCATACCGTCACCGACGACAGCGGAGTTGCCCGGCAGCTTTACGGCATGAACTTCACGGTGGAATCTTTGAACCTTCCCGGAAAGCTGCAATACGCCTGGAATCAGAGCCTGGATACCGTCCGGCTTGTCCGGCTGAGCCTGCAAATGCTCCTTTCCGGCAAGGCGGGCATTGGAGATATGACCGGCCCTGTGGGCATCGTTCAGCAGATGGCGGTGGTGGCGGATGAGTCCGCCTCCCGGCTGGATGCCCTGATGAATATGCTGTATTTCGGCGGCTTTATCGCCATCAACCTGGCGGTGATGAACCTGCTGCCCATTCCGGCTCTGGACGGGGGACGGATTGTGGGCGTGGTCATTACCACCGCCGTGGAGGCCGTCACCCGGAAGAAAATCAACCCCAAGTACGAGGGATACCTCCACGGCGCGGGCATGATTCTGCTCATGGCGCTGATGGCGGTTATCATGTTCAAGGATATTTTCATGTTATTCAGAGGATAATGCTATGACAAGACAGATTTTAGTCGGCGGTGTGCCCATCGGCGGCGGTGCTCCGGTGGTCATCCAGTCCATGCTCAACACAAAAACCACGGATGTGGAGGGAAGCCTTCGGCAGATTCGCGCTCTGGCGGCGGCAGGCTGTCAGGTTGCCCGGCTGGCAGTGCCCAATCGGGAGGCGGCCAGAGGCTTTGCGGAGATCTGCAAGGAAAGCCCCCTGCCTCTGGTTGCGGACATTCACTTTGACTATCAGCTGGCCATCGCCGCCGCGGAGGGCGGCGCCAGCAAAATCCGCATCAACCCCGGCAACATCGGCGGGGAGGATCGGGTGAAGGCGGTGGTGGAGGTGTGCAAGGACAAGCACATCCCCATCCGCATCGGCGTCAACGGCGGCAGTTTGGATAAGCGGCTGCTGGAAAAGTACGGCCATCCTACGGCGGAGGCTCTGGTGGAAAGTGCCTTTGAGCACCTGGAGCTGCTGGAAAAGCAGGGTTTCTATGACACCTGCGTGTCCATGAAGTCCTCCACCGTGCCCACCATAGTGGCGGCGGCTCGGCTGTTCCGGTCTAAGTGCGATTACCCTCTGCATATCGGCGTAACGGAGACGGGGCCTGTGAAGCAGGGTCTCATCAAGTCCGCTATGGGCATCGGCGCGCTGCTGCTGGACGGCATCGGCGACACCATCCGGGTGAGCCTGACCGACGACCCGGTCCAGGAGGTCTACGCCGCCAAGGATATCCTCAAGGCGGCGGGGCTGCGCAAGGAGGGCGTGAACATCGTTTCCTGTCCTACCTGCGGCAGAACCCGAATCGATCTGATCGGTCTTGTGAACCGGGTGGACGAGGCTCTGCGGGACTGCAAAAAGCCCATTACCGTGGCGGTCATGGGCTGTGTGGTCAACGGCCCCGGGGAAGCCCGGGAAGCGGACATCGGCATTGCCGGCGGCGACGGCTGGGGGATGCTCTTTGAGCATGGACAGCAGGTGGAAAAGCTTCCCTATGAGGAGCTGCTGCCCGCCCTGCTCAGGCGCATCGAAGCAATGTAATTTGTTGGTTTATGGAACAAAAGGTTTACTTATTTCAAATGTTTCCGGATTATGAGCCGCCTGAGGCACTGATGCCAGTGCTTTCTCAGGCGGCTATCGCCGCTGCGGACATTTCCGCCGAGGAGCGGAGCGTCCATGTGGTGCTCCATTCGGAAAGCTATATTCCCCAGCGGCTCCTTGACCAGGCGGCCAAGGAAATTTCCGGGCTCTACGGCCTTCGCCGGATGAACCTGACGGCAACCCATCCGGCCTCGGAATTGCAGAAAATCGAGCCGGAGGAGCTGCGGGACCTGTTTGTCATGCACGATTCCATGGCGCGAGGCTCCCTTGCCGGGGCAAAATGGGAGTGGGAAGGGGAGAGCCTGACCATCCGTCTGGCTGCCAACGGCAAGGCGGCGCTGGTGGAGCATGTCCCGGCGGTGCAGCAGAATCTCCGGGAGCGGTTTGCCGCACCGGTGACCATTGCCATTGAAACCGGTAACGAGCTGGAAGGCAAGGCTCTCATTGACGCCATGCAGACCCTCCGGGAGGAGACCATCCGCAAAATGCCCGCCGCCATGGCCTGCCCGGAAAAGCGGGAGGAGAAACCCCAGACCCAGAGCGAGGCCTTCTACGGCAAGCCCTTCCGGGGGAACGCCGTGCCCATGAAGGATCTGACCATGGACATGGGCACGGTGATCGTGGAGGGTCGGGTCTTCAACGTGGAGCACAAGGAGCTGAAAAAGCGCAACGCCTATGTGGTGAAATTCGACATGACGGACAACACCAACTCCGTGCGCATCAGCCGCTTCATGGAGGCGAACGAGGCCAAGCCCATTCTGGAAAACGTGGCGGTAGGCGCGGTGCTTCGGGTGCAGGGTCGGCTGATCGAGGATCGGTTCGAGAACGAAATGGTGCTCAAGCCCTATGCCATGGAGCCCGGCTCCATGCCCAAGCGGCAGGACAAGGCGGTGGGGGGCAAGCGGGTGGAGCTCCACCTGCATACCACCATGTCCAATATGGACGCCCTGACCCCAACGGACGCGGCCATCAAGCAGGCGGCGGCCTGGGGGCACCGGGCCATTGCCATTACCGACCACGGCTGCTGCCAGTCCTTCACCGACGCTCTGCACTGCGTGGAGGGGAAAAAGCCTCCCAAGGTGGCGGGCACCGACGAGACGATCAAAATCCTCTACGGCTGTGAAGGATATTATGTCAACGACGTCGACGACCGAATCGTGGTGCACGGAGATCAGGACATGGACTTTCATCAGGAGTTCGTGGCCTTCGACCTGGAAACCACCGGCCTTTCTTCCCGGGACGACCGGATCATTGAGATCGGCGCGGTGATCCTCAAGGACGGCCAGGAAATCGACCGGTTCCAGACCTTCGTGGACCCGGAGCGGCAGCTGGAACGGAAAATCGTGGAGCTGACGGGTATCACCGATGAAATGCTTCAGGGTGCGCCGAAAATTCAGGAAATTCTCCCAAAATTCCTGGAATTTGTGGGAGATCGGGTGCTGGTTGCCCACAATTCTGACTTCGATACCGGCTTCATCCGGGCGGAATGCCAGCGGCAGGGTTTGCCTTACCGCTACACCGCCGCGGATACCCTGATTCTGTCCCAGAACCTTCTGCAGCACCTGAGCAAATTCAAGCTGGACATCGTATCCAACGCCCTGAACCTGCCGGACTTCAATCACCACCGGGCAGGGGACGACGCCATGACCTGCGGCCTCATCATGACGAAGCTCATGGCAATGTTGGAGGAAGAGCACGATATCCACACTCTGCAAACCATCAATCCCGCTATGGTGAAGCTGCGCTCCGGCGGCCGAATCACCGACCGACAGGCCCGGCATATTATCCTCTTTGCCAAAAATCAGGTGGGTCTGCGGAACCTGTATCACCTAATCTCCAATTCCAATCTGAAGCATTTCCGCCGGGTGCCCCGGATTCCCAAGTCGGAGCTTCTGGAAATGCGGGAGGGGCTGATTATCGGCTCTGCCTGTGAAGCCGGCGAATTGTTCCAGGCCATTCTTGACCGGAAGAGCCACGATGAACTCAAGCGTATCGCCTCCTTCTATGATTTTTTGGAGGTGCAGCCTCTTGCCAACAACCGGTTCATGCTGGATAACGAAAAGTATGAGGCGAAAACCGACGAGGATCTTCAGGCCTATAACCGGAAAATCGTCCAATTGGGCGAGGAACTGGGAAAAATGGTGGTGGCCACCGGCGATGTCCACTTCCTGAATCCGGAGGACGAGGTGTTTCGGCATATTCTTCTTGCCACCAAGGGCTTTGCCGACGCGGACAAGCCCATGCCCCTGTACTTCCGCACCACCGACGACATGCTGGCGGAATTCTCCTATCTGGGGGAGGAAAAGGCCTACGAGATTGTGGTGGAGAACCCCAACAAAATCGCCGACATGTGCGAGACCATGCGGCCTGTGCCCCACAACCTGTTCGCCCCGAAAATCGAGAACTCCGTGGAGGATCTGAAAAGTCTGGTTTACGGAAAATTCCGCCGGCTTTACGGAGACAATCCTCCGGAGGTTTTCGCCAAGCGTGTGGAGACGGAACTCCATGACATCATCTCCTGTCACTACGACGTGATCTACATGTCCGCCCAGAAGCTGGTGCAGAACTCCCTGGAAAACGGCTATCTGGTTGGCTCCCGAGGCTCCGTTGGTTCCTCCATCGTGGCCTACATGTCCGGCATTACCGAGGTCAACTCCTTCCAGCCCCACTACCGCTGCCCCAATCCGGAGTGCAAGTATACGGAGCTGAAGGTTCCGGAGGGCTTCAACTGCGGCGCCGACCTTCCGGACGCGGTGTGCCCCAAGTGCGGCGCGAAAATGGAGAAGGACGGCTTCAACATCCCCTTCGAGACCTTCCTGGGCTTCGGCGGCGACAAGGTGCCGGATATCGACCTGAACTTCTCCGGCGAGTACCAGTCCAAGGCTCACGCCTACTGTATTTCTATGTTCGGTTCCTCTCATGTGTTCCGGGCGGGCACCATCGGCACCGTGGCGGAGAAGACCGCCTTCGGATATGTAAAAAAATATCTGTCCGAGCGGGGGAAAACCGCCTCCCGGGCAGAGGAAGCAAGGCTTGCTACCGGCTGCGTGGGTGTGCGCCGAACCACCGGTCAGCACCCCGGCGGCCTGGTGGTCATCCCCCAGGAGAACGAAATCTGGGATTTCTGCCCGGTGCAGCACCCGGCGGACGACCCCAATTCCGACCAGATCACCACCCATTTTGAATATCATTCCATGGAGGAAAACCTGCTGAAGCTGGATATGCTGGGCCACGATGACCCCACCATGATCCGGATGATGGAGGACATGACCGGGGTGGACGCCAAAACCATTCCTCTGGACGACAAGGACACCATGTCCATTTTCACCTCCTCCAAGGTGCTGGGTTATGAGGACGATCCCATTCTGGGCCCCACCGGGGCAGTGGCCATTCCGGAGTTCAACACCCGCTTCACCCGGGGAATGCTTATGGACACCATGCCCACCCGGTTTGATACCCTGGTGCGGCTTTCCGGCTTCTCCCACGGCACGGATGTGTGGCTGGGCAACGCCAAGGACTTAATCACCTCCAAAACCGCAACCGTTGACTCGACAATCGGCTGTCGTGACGACATCATGATTTACCTGATTTCCTGCGGAATGCCGGAAAAGCGTTCCTTCAAAATTATGGAGGCCGTCCGAAAGGGCAGGGGACTGCCGGACGGAGCGGAGGAGGAAATGGTGGCCGCCGGCGTGCCGGACTGGTACATCGGCTCCTGCAAGAAGATCAAGTACCTGTTCCCCAAAGCCCACGCCGTGGCCTACGTCATGATGGCCTTCCGGATTGCCTGGTTCAAGGTACATCACCCTCTTCCCTTCTACGCAGCCTATTTCTATCGCAGAAGCCAGAAGGGCGGCTTTGATGCGGTGATGATGACCGGAGGCAAGGAGGCGGTGATGGCAAACATCCAGGCCATCGACAGCAACGAGGAGGCCACCGCCAAGGACGAAGACCTGCTGACCACCCTGGAGGTCGTGTACGAATTTTACCTGCGGGGCTTCAGCTTTGCTCCCATCAGTATTTACGACAGTCACGCCATTAAGTTCCTCATCAAGGACGGGAAAATTCTGCCCCCCTTCGTGGCCATCTCGGGTCTGGGCGAAAGCGCGGCCTGGGATCTGATGGAGGGCAGAAAGGGCAAGACCTTCCTGTCCATTGAGGAAGTGGCCGCCGCCTGCCCCAAGGTGTCCAAGACCCATATGCAGATGCTGAAAGATGCCGGCGCCTTCGGCGACCTACCCGATACCAGCCAGGTCAGCTTCTTCTGACGCAGAAAGGCCTCGGTGCGAATTGCACCGAGGCCTTTTCCTATGTCAGAGCAGACCCTAATAGGAGAAATTATTCCGAAATAGCAGTCCTGGCAATCCGAAACATTCCCCTGCGCTTCCGGCGATGCGGCCGGGGGATACTTAAGGGGGCGGCTTTTCGGCAGCGCCCC
>OIXQ01000239.1_pt1 | contig 26656 bp, 21 predicted proteins | sample 1587791 | NCBI WGS metagenome assembly OIXQ01 (sample SAMN03283273) | human gut metagenome | biome: human-associated habitat; material: feces | host: Homo sapiens | place: Peru | collected 2012
CCGAGATGCCGGAGCTGCTCGGGATCTGTGACCGCATTCTGGTCATGTCCGGCGGTATTCTGGCCGGCGAGGTGGACGCCCGAAATACCAGCCAGGAGGAGATCCTCACGCTGGCGGCTAAATATGTGTAAAAAGGAGAGATTACCGTGAATCTTGCAAGAAAAGCGCGGGAAAAGGAAGGCTGCGTTCGCCAGCCGCTGACGGCTCGGCGCGTGGGCGACGCCCTTCTCAACAACGCATTGATCATCATCATGGTCCTTTCGGTCATCTATATCGCAATCAGGAACCCGAACTTCATCAAGCCTGCGTCCCTGATCAACATCCTGTCTCAGACGGCGGCATATCTGCCTGCTGCGCTGGGTATCGCCGGCTGTATCGTTCTGACCGGCACCGACCTGTCCGCAGGCCGCGTCGTGGGTCTGACCGCGTGCATCTCCGCGTCCCTGCTCCAGAACTCGGCAAACCTTGCCAATAAGATGTGGCCGGGGATCGGCACGCTGCCCATTTTTGTGGTCATCCTGATGGCCATGCTCATCGGCGCGCTGGTCGGCTGCTTCAACGGCTTCTTTGTGGCAAAATTCAAGCTGCATCCCTTCATCGTCACGCTGGGCACGCAGCTCATCCTGTACACCGGCCTGCTTCTGTATGTCCAGCAGGGCAACAACAAGGGCATGGCCATCTCCAACCTCGACCCGTCCTACACCAACTTCGTCAAGGGCAGCCTGTTCAGCATTGGCGGCACGCCGATCCCGAACTATGTGCTCTTCGCCATCGTTCTGACGGCAGTGATGTGGTTTGTGTGGAACAAAACGACCTTCGGCAAGAACATGTTTGCGCTCGGCTCCAACGAGGAGGCTGCCAGAGTCTCCGGCGTCAACGTCTTCCTGCTCACCATCGGCGTCTTTGCACTGGCCGGCGCCATGTACGGCTTCACCGGCTTCATCGAGGGCGCGCGTATCGGCTCCAATACGGCCAATACGGGTCTGAACTATGAGCTTGACGCCATTGCGGCCTGCGTCATCGGCGGCGTGTCGTTCGTCGGCGGCATCGGCAAAATCAGAGGCATTGTGATCGGCGTGCTGATGCTGCGCCTGATCTTCGTCGGCCTGACCATGGTCGGCGTGCCGCAGGATCTGCAATACCTCATCAAGGGTGCCATTATCCTGTTCGCCTGCGCGCTGGATATGCGGAAATACCTTGTTAAAAAATAAGCCCTTGGGAACCTCTGGATCAATCGTCTTCGGCTGAGCAGCGGAGCTTTTTGCCGAGCCGCGCGGCATCAAAAGCGGGGAAACACACAGCGCATATGGCGTATTCCTCTGCTTCTGAAGCCTTCGCCCGGAAAAACGCTCGTTATCGGCTCTCCGTCAATTGAATCAGAGCTTCCCTTGCAAAGATGGCGCGCAGCTTGCGAGCCATCTTTGCTTTTTCGGGACGGTATGATATAATAACCGTATGGAACCGAATAAAAAAACCGCTGCCGCACAAGAGCGAGCCGGCGGGGAAGGGAGCTGGGAGCCATGGAGCTGTACCGCGTGCTGCTGGTTGACGACGAGGAGGATATTCGCGAGGGCATCAGCCGGAAAATGGACTGGCTTGGGCTGGGCTTTTCTCTTGTGGGCGAGGCTGCCAATGGGCAGGACGCGCTGGAGCTGGCCGAGAGCCTGCGCCCCGACGTGATCCTCACGGACATCAAAATGCCGTTCATGGACGGGCTGGAGCTTTGCCGCATTCTGACCGACCGCTTGCCCGCGGCGCGCTTCGTGGTCTTTTCTGGCTTCGACGCCTTTGAATATGCTAAGCAGGCCATTCAGATGAACGTGGTGGAGTATATCCTCAAGCCCATCAATGCAGACGAGCTGTCCGCCGTGCTGCGCCGTCTGAAGCAGGAGCTGGATCACGACCGGGCGGAGCGTCGCAACGTGGAGCTGCTTCGCAGCCGCTATACGGAAAACCTGCCCATCCTGCGCGAGCTGTTTTACGCCAATCTGCTCGACGGGCGCATCGCGCCCGGCACCGAACGCGAGCGCGCGGCGCATCTGGACATTGCTCTGCGGGGCGAGGAATGGGCGGTCGGGCTGGCCTACATCGGCAGCGACTGCCGCAACGCTATGACCACCCTGTCCGTCCAGAACCTGCTTGAAGAGACGCTGACGGCCGACCGGTGCAGGCTCTCGCTGTATAACGACTGGGTGGCGCTGATCGTCACCCTGTCGCCGGAATTCACGGTCTATGACCTGATCCGCGAACTCGACCGCGCCTGCACGCTCGCTGCGTCCTATCTCGGGCTGACGCTGACCGTCGGCGTAGGCGCGCCCTGCGGCAAGCTGTCCGGCATGGCGCGCTCGGCCGCAGAGGCAAAAACGGCGCTGGAATACCGCTCGATGGTCGGACGCGGACAGGTCATCTACATCGGAGATTTAGAGCCGGACGGCGGCCCTGTCCTCTCCTTTGAGGAGGCGGACGAGCGGGCGCTGACCGCGGCGATCAAGCTCGGGAACGAGGCCGAGGTGCGCGAGGCGGCGGCTGCGCTTGCCGGAAGAATCCGCAGAGCCAACCCCTCCGCCGGACAGTACCACCTGTTTCTTATGGAGCTTGTGACGCATCTTCTGAAGATGACGCGCCGCTCCGGCGTGAGTGTGGAGGAGGTCTTCGGCACCGACTTTTCCCTTCCCATGCAGGAGTCCGAGCTCCCTGCGCTGGGCGAGCTGGAGGGCTGGTGCGCGGCGCGCTGCCTGCGTCTGCGCACGCTGATCCGCCGCCGTCAGACGGACTCGGCCGGCCAAACCGTGGAGACGGCCAAGGAGTACATTCGCCAGCATTTTGCGCAGAGCGACCTGTCGGTGGAAAAGCTGTGCGCCTATCTGCATCTGAGCCCGACCTATTTTTCCACGCTGTTCAAGCGGGAAACGGGCACAAGCTTCACGGCCTACGTCACGACCGTGCGGATGCAGGCGGCCGCCGAGGCGATTCGAAGCACGGAGGATAAGACGTATCTGATCGCCCAGCGGTGCGGCTATGAGGACGCCAATTATTTCAGCTATGTATTTAAGCGGCACTTCGGCATGTCGCCGACCAAGTACCGCAGCGAAGGAAAATAAGCGACGCAGAGAGGAGCTGCCTGTGGATAAGAAGCCTTCCGGCCTGAGAGCCAGATGGAAAACAATGTATCACCGCTCCAGCATTCAGCTCATCCTGTCCATCGCCTTTACTGCCGTGGCAGTGATCGGAATGCTGTTTCTCGGCATGGCGCTGCTGCTGCGGTTTTCCTCGTCGGCCAACGAAATGGCGGCGGAGACGAGCCAACGCGTGCTCGAGCAGGTGAACTGGAGCCTCGATAGCTACCTGCGCAGCATGATGCGCGTGTCGGACACGGTGTACTACCGGGTCATCAAAAACGTCGATCTGGAGCAGAGCGGAACGGAGCAGGAGCTGCGCGACGCGCTGGAGCTGCTCTATGCCAAGGATCGGGACGTTCTGGTGTCTCTGGCGTTGTTTGACAGCGGCGGCGGTCTGATCTCCGCCACGCCCCTGACGGAGCTGAAAAACAGCGTCACGCCCAGCCGCGAGGAGTGGTTCACCGCGGCGATGGAGCGCATTGAAAACCTGCATTTTTCCACGCCCCATGTGCAGAATCTGTTCGAGGATCCCGACTCGCGGTATCACTGGGTGGTGTCGCTCAGCCGACATGTGGAGCTGACCGGCGGCGGTGTCATTCGCAGCGGCGTGCTGCTGGTGGATATGAATTTCAGCGGCATCGAGCAGATCTGCAAGGATGTTTCCTTTTCCGACGGTCAGGGCTATCTTTATCTGATCGACAGAAACGGAGAGATCATCTACCATCCCCGCCAGCAATTGATCTATGCCGGACTGCTTGAAGAGAACAATCAAGCGGCCGCAGCATATTCCGACGGAACCTACACCGAGGTGTTCCGGTCGCAGCGGCGGCAGGTGACGGTGAAAACGGTGGGCTACACCGGCTGGAAGCTCGTCGGCGTGGCGCCGACGGAGTCGCTTCGCGATAACTACAGCCAGCTTCTGCTGTTTGCGCTGTTCGTGGTGTCGCTGTCCATATTCCTGCTGGTGTTCGTGAATTTGCGCCTCTCGGAGTGGATCACCGCGCCGATGAAAAAGCTCGATCTTGCGGTGCGACAGCTCGAGAAGGGGGCGGAGACTGCCGATTTTGACGTCGACGGCCCTTATGAGGTGGAGCATCTGAGCCACTCCGTGCAATCCATGGTCTCGACCATGCGCCACCTGATGGAGGATGTCATTCAGCAGGAGGAGGAAAAACGCCGCAGCGAGCTGGACGTGCTGCAATCGCAGATCAACCCGCATTTTCTCTATAACACGCTCGACAGCGTGGTTTGGATGACGGAGAACGGGCGGACGCAGGAGGCCGTGGTCATGCTGACGGCGCTGGCGCGGTTTTTCCGCATCTCGCTGAGCAAGGGGAGCAACATCATCCCCATCGGCGACGAGCTTGAGCACGCCAGAAATTACCTGACCATCCAGAAAATGCGCTATAAAAACAAATTTTCCGTCGATATTTCCGCAGAGCCGGGGATCGAGAAGCTCTATACGATCAAGCTGATCGTCCAGCCGATCTTGGAAAACGCGATCTACCACGGCATGGAATATGCCGACGGAGACGGAGAGATCCACATCCGCGCGTTCCGCGAAGGGGAAAACGCGGTCATTGAGGTGGAGGACAACGGGCCGGGCATGTCCGACGAGACGGTGCAGCAGCTCCTGAAGCCCGGCAGATGCTCCAAGGCCAAGGGCTCCGGCATCGGCCTGCGCAACGTTCATCAGCGCATCCGGCTGACCTTTGGCGCCGCCTATGGGCTGAGCATCCGCAGCGAGCCGGATAACGGGACGGTCGTGCGCATCTGCCTGCCCGCGCTGGAGGAAGAGGACGCGCAGAAATATCGAAAGGAGGGAGAGCTGTGAGTCGTAAAATTATGTTGCAGCTTGTGCTCCCCCTGATCGGCCTGAGCGTGCTGTTCTGGCTGCTGGCCTTTGCGCCCAGCGGGAAGCATCGCCGCCCCGCACTTTTGGAGATGTCCGTCATTCTGCGCGACGGAGACGGCACCGTCTCGGCCATGCGCAAGGGCATGGAGCAGGCGGCGATGGACCTGAACGTCGAGCTGCGCTTTCTGACCCCCTCGGAGGACAACGGCGCCGCCGAGCAGGCGCAGCTTTTGCAGCGCGAGGCGGAGGATGCGGAGGCCATCGTGCTGATCCCGGCAGACCGGGAGACGCTCGGCGACGCGGTTTCTGCGGCGGCGGAAAAGACGACGCTCGTCACGGTGGAGACGGATATGTCCGCGTGGGGAGCCGCAGCCTCCGTGAGCATGGATCACAGAGCGCTGGGCGAGGCGCTGGGCGCGGCGGCGCTCAACGGAGTTCCCGCGGGGGAAACGGTGCTGCTGCTCGACAGCCTGCCCGGAGACAACGGGGTGCGCGAAAGCCTCAATGCCGCGCGGGCGGTTTTGGAGGAGGCAGGGCGACAGGTGCGCATCGGAGCATGGGGCGCCGACAGCGCGTCGCTGGATGACGCCGCCGGTGCGGAGCGCCCGAGCGCGGTGATCGCCTTTGAGGCGTCGGCGCTTGCGGATATGGCGGAGCTGGCGCGGGGAGAGAAGCGCTTTCCGCTGCTCTACGGCTGCGGCTCCACGCCCGCCATTGCCGCCGCGCTGGAAAAGGGACGCGTTACGGCCATTGCTGCGGTCAATGCCTACTCCGCCGGATATCTTGCGGTGGAGGCCACGGCGGCGCTGGCGCGGCACGAGCGCTGGACGGACGTCCCGTCCGTGGCCTTTTCGGTCGTCCGTAAGGAAACCATGTATGACAGCGACAATCAAAAGCTGCTGTTCCCCGTGACATGAGAGGAGAGAATGCGATGAAAAAGCTCGGCTGCCTGATCGCCGCGCTGGCGCTGCTGCTGGCGCTGCTGCCGGCCTGCCGCACGGACGCGGAGCCGGCCAGAACGCTGCGGATCGGGGTCGCGCTGTATCAGCAGGAGGACACCTTCATTGAGACCGTGGCCAAGGAGCTGCAGCGCGCGGCGCTCGAAAAGGAGCAGGCGCTGAATATCAAGATCAATCTGTATATCGCCGACGGCAAGGAAAGTCAGGGCACCCAGAACGAGCAGGTGGATCGCTTCCTTGAGCGCGGCTACGACCTGATCTGCGTCAACATTGTCGACCGCACGGCCGCTGCCGTGATCATCGACAAGGCGCAGGCCGCCGGGGTTCCGGTGATCTTCTTCAACCGCGAGCCGGTGGAGGAGGATCTGCTTCGCTGGGAGCATGCGTACTACGTGGGGCTTCCGGCAGGAGACGCCGGGGTCTTGCAGGGCGAACTGGTGCTCGACGCATGGCAGAAGCACAGACAGACGCTCGATCGCAACGGCGACGGCGCGCTTCAATATGTGATGCTCGAGGGCGAGCCGGGGCATCAGGACGCCCTGCTGCGCACGGAGTACAGCATCGCCACGCTGGTCGGGGCGGGCGTGCCCACGGATAAGCTGGACAGCGACGCGGCCAACTGGCAGCGCGGGCAGGCCTGCATCCGAATGCGGCAGTGGCTGCAAGCATTTGGAGATGAGATCGAGGTGGTCTTTGCCAACAACGACGATATGGCGCTCGGCGCCATCGACGCCTGCACGGAGGCCGGGCTGGATAAGGCAAGCATGCCCTTCATCGTGGGCGTGGACGCCACGCCGCCTGCGCTGGAGGCGCTGCGCGAGGGGACGCTGAAGGGAACCGTCCGCAACGATGCCGTCGGACTGGCCGAGAGCATCATGGAGCTGGCGGTCGCCCTTTCCACGGGCGATGTGCTGCGAAATGTGCAGCTAACAGACGGAAATTATGTCTGGCTGCAATATGAGGCCGTCACGGCGGACGATTTGGACAACTGACACCGAGCTGCCTGAACGGGAAGGCAGGGACAAAAAAAGACGCCCGCAAGGGGCGAGAGCAACGACAACAAGGAGGCAACAAGCAATGACACACACTGGGCTGGAGGCATATTTGCAGCAGACCGCGTTCGAAGAAACGCTTGCGCGGCTTTACGGCGCGGAGGGCGCCGAACGGGCGCGCGAGCGCTGCACAGAGGTCATGGAGGGCTTCGCGCGCACCTTCCGCCGCCCGGCGGAGGCGCTCTTCAGCGCGCCCGGCCGCACGGAGTTGGGAGGCAATCACACCGACCATCAGCATGGCTGCGTCCTGGCCGCCGCCGTCGATTTGGACATTCTCGCGGCCGCCGCGCCCAACGGGAGCAGCGTCATCCGCGTGCTCTCGCAGGGCTACCCGCTGACGGAGGTCGACCTTCGCGAGCCGGAGCCGAGAGACGACGAGCGCGACACCTCGGCGGCGCTGATCCGCGGCGTCGCGGCGCGCATGAGCGCGCTGGGCTGCGACCTGCGCGCCGGCGGGCTGGACGTCTACATGATCTCCAATGTGCCAAAGGGGAGCGGCCTGAGCTCCTCGGCTGCCTATGAGGTGCTGATCGGAACAATGCTCAACGAGCTTTTTTGTGACGGCCACTGCACGCCGGTGGAGCTGGCGCAGATCGGGCAGTATGCGGAAAATGTGTATTTCGGCAAGCCCTGCGGCCTGATGGATCAGACGGCCTCCTCGGTGGGCGGCGTGGTGTTCATCGACTTTTCCGACACGGCGCACCCGGCGGTGGAGCGGCTGGACGTGGAACTGCAATCTTATGGCTATGCCCTGTGCATTCTGGACTCCGGCGCCGGTCACGAGGGGCTGACGGCCGAGTACCGCTCCATTACCGACGAGCTGCGGGCGGTCTGCCGCGTTTTTGACAGGGAGGTGCTGCGGGACGTTCCGGAGGAGGCGTTCCTTGCAAGGCTGCCTGAGGTCAGAGCTGCGGCGGGAGATCGCGCCGTGAACCGCGCGTTCCATGTCTACGCCGAAAACCGCCGCGCGCAAGAGGAAAAGCAGGCGCTCGGCAGGGGCGATTTTGACCGCTTTTTGGAGCTGGTGCGCGAGTCGGGGCGCTCGTCGGCCATGTATTTGCAGAATATCATCCCTACCGGGCGTGCTGCGGCGCAGGAGCTGATGGTGACCATTGCCCTGTGCGAGCGCATTCTTGAGGGGCGCGGCGCAGTCCGCGTGCACGGCGGCGGCTTCGGCGGCACCGCGCAGGCGTTTGTTCCGCTGGATATGCTTTCGAAATTCAAGGAAACAACGGAGGCGGCGCTCGGACAGGGGCGCTGCCATGTGGTGATGATCCGCCCGGCGGGCGGCATCCGATTGGGATAAGGAGAACGAGCCATGACGAACCAAGCCATTAAAGATCTGGTGGCCTATGCGTGCCGCACGGGTCTGATCGAGGAAGAGGATCGCACGTGGGCGGTCAACTCTCTGCTGCAGGCCATGGGAATGGACGCGTGGGAGGAGCCGCCGCAGGCGCAGGAGCGCCCGCTTGAGGAGATCCTAAAGGAGCTGCTGGATCAGGCGGCGGCACAGGGGCGCATTCAGGACGGGACTGTCAGCCGCGACCTGTTCGACACTGAGCTGATGGGGCGGCTGACACCCCGACCCTCGCAGGTCATCCGCACGTTCCGGGAGCGCTACCGCCAAGCTCCGTCGGAGGCGACGGACTGGTTTTACCGCTTCAGTCAGGACACCGACTATATCCGCCGCTACCGCATTGCGCGGGACGTGAAATGGAAGGCAGCGACCGCCTACGGAGAGCTGGACATCACGATCAACCTCTCCAAGCCGGAGAAGGATCCGAAGGCCATTGCCGCGGCGAAGGCTGCGCCGCAGACGGGCTATCCCAAGTGCCTGCTTTGCAGGCAGAACGAGGGCTATGCCGGACGGCTCAACCATCCAGCCCGGCAGAATCACCGGATCATTCCCGTGACGATCAATCAGGAGGATTGGTTCCTTCAGTATAGCCCGTATGTTTATTATAACGAGCACTGCATCGTTTTCAACGGCCGGCATACCCCCATGCGGATCGAAAAGGCCACGTTCCGCAAGCTGCTGGACTTTGTCAAGCAGTTTCCGCACTATTTTGTCGGCAGCAATGCCGATCTGCCCATCGTGGGCGGCTCCATCCTGAGCCACGATCATTTTCAGGGCGGCCGTTACACCTTTGCCATGGAGACGGCGCCGATCGAGCAGCCGATCACGTTCCGCGAGTTTGCGGACGTGGAGGCGGGCATCGTCAAGTGGCCCATGTCCGTCATCCGTCTGCGCTGCGCCGACGACCGGCGGCTCGTGGAGCTGGCCGACCGCATTCTCACCGCGTGGCGGGGCTACACGGATGAGGACGCCTTCCTGTTTGCACAGACCGACGGCGAGCCGCATAATACCATCACGCCCATCGCCCGTATGCGGCAGAGGAAGTTCGAGCTGGATCTGGTCTTGCGCAACAACATCACCACGGAGGAATATCCGCTGGGTGTCTTCCATCCCCATCAGGAGCTGCACCACATCAAGAAGGAGAACATCGGCCTGATCGAGGTCATGGGACTGGCGGTGCTCCCCGCGCGGCTCAAGGACGAGCTGAACGGCGTGGCGCAGGCGTTGGTGCGCGGAGACGACCTGCGCGCGGACGAGACGCTTGCAAAGCACGCCGACTGGGCAGAGCAGCTCAGAGCGCGCTACGCCTTCACGGAGGAAAACGTGCATGAGCTTCTGCGGCAGGAGGTCGGCGCGGTTTTTGCAACGGTCTTGGAGCACGCCGGCGTCTTCAAGTGCACACCGCAGGGGCGCGAGGCCTTTATGAAATTTGTCCAAAGCGTTTGATCTACGAGGAGGATGTGCATATGAAAACCATTTTGGTAGCCGGGGGAGCCGGCTATATCGGCAGTCACATGGTGGCGCTGCTGGTCAAGCGCGGCTATGAGGTGGTGGTCGCGGACAATCTGCGCACCGGGCATTGGCAATCCGTCAAGGGCGCGCGCAGGCTCTATGTGGGCGATCTGCGCGACGCAGCCTTCCTGAACCGCGTGTTCGGGGAAAACCATATCGACGGCGTCATTAATTTCGCGGCCTTTTCTTTGGTGGGGGAGAGCGTGACCGATCCGCTGAAATACTATGAAAACAACGTGGAGGGTGCGGTCTCGCTGCTGTCGGCCATGAGGGCGCACGGCGTGGACAAGATCGTCTTTTCCTCGACGGCCGCGACCTACGGCGAGCCGGAGAAGCAGCCCATCGAGGAGAGCGACCGCACGGAGCCGACCAATCCCTACGGCGCAACGAAGCTGGCGATCGAAAATATGCTGAAATGGTGCGACAGAGCCTATGGCATTCATTATGTGGCGCTGCGCTATTTTAACGCCGCCGGCTCCGACACCGAGGCGGGCATCGGCGAGGATCACGACCCGGAATCCCATCTGATCCCGCTCGTGATGAAAACCGCACTGGGGCAGCGCGATCACATCGGCATCTACGGAGAGGATTATCCCACGCCGGACGGCACGTGCGTCCGCGACTATATCCATGTGAAGGATCTTGCACAGGCGCACCTGCTGGCGCTGGAATATCTGGCGCGCGGCGGCGAGAGCGACGTTTTCAACTTGGGCAGCGGGAACGGCTATTCCGTCAGACAGATCATCGAAACGGCGCGGCGCATCACCGGCAGAGAGATCCGGGCGACGGCGGAGCCGCGCCGCGGCGGCGACCCCTCGGTTCTGATCGCCTCAAACAAGAAGGCCGCCGAGCGGCTCGGCTGGCATCCGGCGCTTGGGCTGGATCAGATCGTTTCCGACGCGTGGGCATGGCACAGCAGCCATCCCAACGGCTATGAGGGCTGAGCCGTGTATCGGCTGAAGCCGTTCGGCACCTGCGGCGGCAGGGAGCTTCCTCTGATCGAGCTTTCTGACGGCGTCTGCGCGGTGGAGCTGCTGCCCTATGGCGCGGCGGTTCGCGCCATCCTCGTGCCGGACAGAAACGGGAACAAAACGGACATTTGCCTCGGCTATGACGACCCGGAAAGCTACCGCACCATGGATGCCTGCCTCGGCGGCACCATCGGACGCTGCGCCAACCGCATCGGCGGGGCGCGCTTTTCGATTGACGGCACGGCCTTTCGCGTGACGGCCAACGAGGGGAAAAACTGCCTGCACGGCGGAAAAGAGGGCTTCCATAAGAAGCTGTGGGCATATTCCTGCGCCGAGGACGCCGTCACATTCTCCTATACCTCACCGGACGGGGAGGAGGGCTTCCCCGGAGCGGTCCGCGCGGAGGTCACCTACCGGCTGGCGCAGGGCAAGCTCACCGTGGTCTACCGCGCGACTGCCGAGCGGAGCACGGTCGTAAATCTCACGAACCACACCTATTTCAATCTGGGTGGCCACGGCAGCGGCACGGTGAACGAGCACGTGCTGACGGTGCACGCCGATCGCTACACTCCCACGGACGGCGCAAACATCCCGCTCGGAACGCTTGCGCCCGTTGAGGGAACGCCGCTGGATCTGCGCACGCCGACCGAGCTGGGCAGCCGCATTCGCGACGCGGGCTTCAACGGTGGGCGCGGCTATGACCACAACTACGTCCTCAGCGACCCACAGCGGCGGGCGGCGGAGCTTTGGTGCCCGGCGACGGGCATCGGGCTGGAGCTGAGCACGTCCATGGAGGGAATGCAGCTTTACACGTCTGGATGGCTGACGGAGCGCAGAGGGAAGGGCGGCGCGGTCTATGGCGCGGCGCACGGAGTCTGCCTCGAAACGCAGCATTTCCCCAATGCCGTGAACTGCGCGGCCTTCCCGTCACCGATTCTGAGAAGAGGCGAGACGCTGCACGAGTGGACGTCCTTCCGATTTTTCACAAAATAGAGCGAAAGCTCCCGTTTTCGATTTTCGAAAGCGGGAGCTTTTGTTGACAAAGAAAAAACGGGAACAGCCGGTTGGACGGGCGATTCGGAGGCTCCTCAGCAAAAAATTCGGCAAAGAGAAAGTGAGAAGGCGATGAGCCTTCCGGGAACCTTGAAAATTTCATATACATTCATCAGATACATTCCTGATCGGGGGCGAAAGCCTCAGCCTGATGAAGGTGCGCCATGACCCTCCTGCCCATCCGGGTGATAACGGAAAGCAAGGAGGCGAGCGTTTCCGAGCCATTCAGAAATATCCGACAGCTACGGATACGGCCATAAAACGCAGCAGGGATAATGATACTTCTCTACGGAGCTGGCGGAGAACCCGGCAGGGGTGAGATTCCCATGGACCCGATTCGCTATTGGGCGTCTGATGACTTCCTTTTCCCGGATGTTATTCTCCTCGAATTCGTCCTGCCACTTGTCGTCAAAGGTCAGCGCATTGACGAGGCAGAGCGCGGCCGTGGGATCGAGGCTGTCGATGACCTCCTTCAGGCGATCCTTCGTATGCTCAGCGATCCAGTTGTTGATCGTTTTGACGGTCGTGCCGTCAAAGGGCGCCCGATAGATCTCCGCGCCGTAGAAGCTCTCGTTGGATTCCAGATATTCGGGAAGCACGTCGATATCGTCGCGGATCCAGAGGGAATTGGCGGTGAGCAGCTCCTCACCGGGCAGCGCGCGGCAATCCTTCAGCGCGCTGTTCAGCCGGTCAATGGGCAGGCCGAACACAGTCTCCATTTCACGCAGCGTCTCGCCGTTTGCACCGCCCGCCGCCATGGCCAGCGCCGTCAGCACGCTGTAGGGCGAGAGCGTCGTGTTTTCGTTCGTCTGAAAGCTGTGGTGCAGGAGCTCGGCGGCAAAATCGGCCGAGGCCTGCGTGAAGGTGGCCTCCTGCGCGGGCGGGAGCACAGAGTCCTCTGATACGGAAGCGGACACAGGCTCCTCCGATACAGGCGAGGAAGTGGGCTCGTCCGGCAGCTGCTCAGAGGCTGCGGAGGGTTGGACGCTCGCGCCGCCCCCGGCGCAGCCTGCCAGCTGCACCAGAGCCGCCAGCAACAGCAGCACTGCGGTAAGCTTGTGGAGTTTTATGATCATTTCCACTTTCGCATTTTTTGAAGAACCCTTTTGACGGAAATCGCGGCAAAAGGTTCCAAATCTGTGAAAAAAATTGAAATCACTCCGCCACCCCGGCACCGGATTCTTTCCCGCTCACCGCGCCGCTGCGCGGACAGCGCAGAAAAGCCGAGGGCCTTGCGACCCCCGGCTTTGTGGCATGTGCAATTAGTGGGAAACGAAGAACATTACGGTGAAGAGAATGCCGATGACCCAGGTGCCTGCCTTGATTTCCTTGATCTTGCCGGAGAAGAGCTTGATCAGGATGTAGGAGATCAGGCCGAAGGCAATACCGTAGGAGATATTGTAGGTAAGCGGCATGATCGCCATGGTGAGGAACGCAGGAACCGCGGTGGCGGGATCGCCCCACTCGATGTCCTTGACGCCGCCAATCATGAGGATGCCGACATAGATCAGCGCGGCAGCCGTCGCACAGGACGGGATCAGGCGCGCGATCGGCGCGAGGAACATGGTGATGAGGAACATCGCAGCGCAGGCGACGGAGGTCAGGCCGGTACGGCCGCCCTCGGCAACACCAGCGGAGGATTCGACGAAGGTGGTGACGGTGGAGGTGCCGCAAACTGCGCCGAAGCAGGTCGCAACAGCGTCCGCCAGCATCGCCTTTTCCATACGGGGAACATTGCCGTCCTTGTCGAGCAGGCCGCCGACGGAGCAGGCGCCGAACAGCGTGCCGAGGGTATCGAACATATCGACCATGCAGAAAGCAAGCATGGAGCAGATGAAGGTGAGAACAAAGCTGCCCACGCTGTTGGCTGCGATCCATGCGGAGAAGTCAAAGCCCTTGGTAAACACGGCGCCGAAGCCGATGTTGAAGAAGTCCTTGAACGGCGCAATCGGGTTGAAGGACAGGCTTGCTGCAAAGCCGTCATAGAAGCCGGCAACGGTGAAACCGAGGAGGTAGTAAAGAACGGCACCGCCGATGATGCCCCAGAACACAGCGCCCTTGACCTGCTTCTTGGACAGCGCGCCGATGACAACAACGGCAAGAATGGTAACGATCACAGGCATAATATCGCCCCAGGTGACATTGCCGAACACGATGTTGAACGAGTGCAGGTTGACCAGGGTTGCGCCGTCATCGACGACAAGGCCGACATTCTGCATGCCGATAAAGGCGATAAACAGACCGATGCCGGCTGCGATGGCGCCTTTAACCGCCTTGGGAATGGCTTCGAAGATGAGCTTGCGGAGACCGGTGACGGTCAGGAGGATGAAGACGAGGCCGTCAACAAGGACCATGACCAAAGCGTTCTCGTAGGTGAAGCCCAGACCGAAGCAAATGGTATAGACGAAGAACGCGTTGAGGCCCATGCCGGAGGCCTGTGCAAGGGGAAGTCTTGCCAAAAGGCCGATGAGCAGCGTGCCGAACACGGCGGAGATGGCAGTCGCGATGTAAACAGCGTTATACATCGGACCGGCTTGACCGTCAAGGTCTCCGAACATGCCGGCGTTGACCATGAGGATGTACGCCATTGCCATGAATGTGGTGATACCTGCTACAATTTCGGTACGCACCGTGGTTTTGTTTTCCTTTAGCCTGAAAAACTTTTCCATGATATCCCTCCTCTTTATTTTATGCGAAGCATTTCGCATAATGAAATTGTAGCACAAATCAAAAAGATTTTCAAGCAGTTCCGACAAAATTTTTGGTAGTTTTTTACGAATTCTTCTGCGGCGTCGAAAGGATTTTGTCTATTTTTATTACACGGCTGCGGCGTTTACATCATATTTGCTACGGCAGCGTGATTTCCGCCTGCGTATTATTGGCAGAAATTGTAAATTTGCAGACGGAAATCACGCTCTCCTCGAGCGAATAAGTACCGTTCTTACAGGGGCGAAGTCGGCAAAATCGCGCCAAACTTACTGAATCGGGACTTCCATGCGGACAAGCCGAACCAGAAATGGGTCACGGATGTGACGGAGTTCAGCCTGTTTGGAGAAAAGCTCTATCTGTCCCCGATTCTCGATCTGCACAGCAGCGATCTGGTCAGTTACACCATATCGGATCGTCCTGTGCTCAGCATGGTAACCACCATGCTGGACAAGGCGTTTGCAAAGATTCCGGACGGAACAAACCTGATTCTTCATTCCGATCAGGGCTGGCAGTACCAGCATAAGCAGTATCAGCGGATGCTCCGCGAGAAAGGCATCCGGCAGAGCATGAGCCGCAAGGGGAACTGTCTGGACAATGCGGTGATAGAGAATTTCTTCGGGCTGCTCAAAAGTGAGCTGCTGTATTTGCAGGAGTTTCACTCCATGCAGCACTTCAAACAGGAACTTATTGCATATCTGGATTACTACAACAACCGCAGAATCAAGGCAAAGCTAAAGGGCTTGCCGCCTGCAATTCACAGACAGCAAGCCCTTTCGGCAGCTTGAACAATTCTTATTAAGATTATTTGTCTTACTTTTTGGGGTCACTTCAATTATGGTCTGTCGGCGTCTTTCCGTGTCGGTGGTTCGGTGAGCAGCTGCCGGTATTCCTCCGGCGTATTGATGTTGCGCAGCTGCCAATGGTTCGGAGGGAGAAGAATGGTAACGCGGCATAGGGAGAGCAGGCGCATGATGCAAAGCTCGCCGCGCTGCAGCTGCGCTTCCATAAGCGGAAGGATTTCCCGACGGTAAAGTCCGCACAAGGGATAGAGGCGACCGTCCCGCGCTTGTGGTATCGCGGCCTGTGCATCCGGCGGGATGCAGTTTGCAAGAAACTCCGGCAGCGCACGCGTGACAAGCGGCATATCGCAGGCACAGAAAAATGCAAGCTCCGTCGGGCACTGCCGCAGGCAGGAGATCATCGCCCCAAGCGCGCCGCAGTTCGGACGCTCGTCTTTGACGACAGGGAGCGGAAAGCCGCCTTTGTCTGCGGAGATATACACGTTCGGCGCGAGTGCGGACGCGATGCGCCGCCAAAAGGGAAGTCCGTCATAGAGCAGCTCCGCCTTGTTTTGCCCCATGCGGCGGCTTTTACCGCCCATGAGGAGGAAACTCGTAAACTCTGCCGTCATAGGGAGTCGCGGATGATCAGCTCCGTGTCGAGCAGGATCTGGCTGGGCGGAGCTTCCGGATTTGCGATCTTTTCCATGAGCAGCTCGCCCGCGACAAAGCCAAGCTGATAGCCGGGCTGACTGACCGTTGTGATCGCAGGGTCGCAGAGTGTGGAGAGATAGGTGTTGTCAAAACCGGCGATGCGGAAATCCTCCGGTACGCGCAGTCCGGCACGTTTTGCCGCCTTGAGTGCTGCCGCGGCCAAAATATCGGAAACGGCAAAGCAGGAATCGGGCGGGTTGGAGCAGCCCAGCAGCTGTGTCATGACGGAAAAAGCGGCCGCGTAAGAGATGTCCGGCAGGGTGACCATGAGAGATTCCTCCGGCACAAGCCCAAGGTCTTTATAGGCCGAGAGATAACCCTCCTTGCGCTGACGCGCGTACTTAAAGCGCTGCGGGCCGTTGAGCAGAGCAATGCGGCGCAGCCCCTTGCTGAGCATCAGCTGGATCAGGCTTTTTGTTGCGCTAAAGTCGTCGATGGAGACGTATGAGACATTGCAGTCGGGCAAAAACTCGCAGCATTGGACGGTCGGCACGATGGCGTCGATCTGTGTAAGGCGCTCCGCGTCCAGGACCGGGTCGAGCAAAACAAGCCCGGAGGGACGCAGCGCTTCGACGAGCGAAAAAAGCGCGTCAGGATGAAAGGCGCTGCTGGTTTGATAGATAATGGCCTGCGAATTCTGACGCAGCGCGGAATCGGAAATGCCGGTGATCACCTTGGAGTAAAAGAGGTTTTGCAGGTGGGGGACAACGATCAAAAACAGCTTGTTTCTGGCGGGGAGGACGTCTTCCGGCCGAAGGAGCGGCGCGAGGTTGTCAAAGCCGGTCTCCTTGACGGCGCGATAAACGCGCTGCAATGTCGTTTCCTTTAATAGGTGCGGATGGTTAAGGGCGCGGGAGACGGTTGCGACGGATACGCCGGACAATTTGGCGACGTCCGAAATCGTTGCTTTCTTTTCCATGGGTTCTTAACTCTCCTTGCATCGACTGCCTCGTGATGACACGATTATAGCAAAGAATGAAAAGAATGTAAAGGATGAAAATGAAATTTATGAAAAAATTTTCACGAATTTGGCAAATTGAACAAAAAGATACGATAAAATTTGTATTATCAGACGAAAACGTAAAACAAGAGCAGAAAAATGCAAAGAATGACTTGAAAAAATGAAAATAGTGATGTACAATTAAGAAGCCACAATGAAAAAATGAAAATAAACAGGAGGCAATGAACATGAAAAAAGTAATCGCGCTCGTATTGGCCTGTGCAATGCTGCTGACCTTGGCAGCCTGCACCAAAAAGGCAGACAAGAAGGACGACACGCCAAAGAAAAAGGGCTTTGTCGTTGCTTCCCACAATCCCACGCTCGACACCCCGTTCCGTGCAATCTATGAAGAGAACCTGAACACCGTTGTGGCGCAGTACAAAGAAAGCGGCCTGATCTCCGAGTACTATACCTACTGCTCCAACGGCGACGCCGCAACGCAGTCGCAGCAGATCCAGCAGTGCATCAACGACGGCGTGGACATCCTTATCATCAACCCCATCTCCAGCACCGGCATCGACGCCGAGATCGAAAAAGCACTTGACGCGGGCATCACCGTCGTCTGCGCCGACTGCGTTTACTCCTCCGATAGGGTTATCAGTGTGGTAAACGACCAGTACGCATGGGCACAGCAGCAGGCACAATTCATGGTCGATACGCTGGGTGCAGGCTCAAAGGTCGTTATGTTCAACGGCAAACAGGGCAACTCCGCTTCCGAGCTGCGTGAGAGCGCATACCGCAAGGTGCTTGAAGAGGGCGGCATTGAGATCGTCTTCGAGGCTTACAACGAATGGAACGATGCGACTTCCTACCAGAAAATGAGTGAGGTTATTTCCAGCGGCATCGAGTATGACGGCATTTTGAGCCAGATCGCGCTCAACGGAATCCTCAACGCGCTGGAGGACAATAAAGTCGGTTATCCGAAGGCGATCTCCGGTGACATCACGGTCGGTGCGATCCGCCGTCTGTGCAAGATCAACGAGAACGAGGAGGTACTTCCGTTCTTCTGCATCGCCAACCCTCCCGGAATCGGCGTAACGGCGCTGAACGTTGCCCTCTGCCTTGCACAGGGCGGTCAGATCGACGAGAGCAAGCTCAATTCCGAGGGCAATATCGTCGCGGCTCCGAACTGGACGATCACCTATGAGACCAAGGACGAGAGACTTGCGGATCTGGAAGGCCTTGCCGACACTGCGGTTGCGACCGATTGGCTGACGCTTGACGAAGTCAGAGAGGCGTATTTCAAGAAGTAAAAAATACAAGGGAGGCATTACCGTGTTTGAAATGCGCAGCATAGAAAAACACTTTGGTAGCGTAAGAGCACTCAATGGAGCCTCCTTACAGGTAAAGCCAGGAGAGATCCAGGCTTTACTTGGTTCTAACGGCTCCGGGAAATCTACCATCGTAAAAATAATGGGCGGCGTGCTGAGGGCAAATGCGGGGCAGATGCTTCTCGACGGGGAACCGATCCAGATCAATTCCGTTTTTGACGCACGGCGCTTCGGGATCGCCGTTGCCTATCAGGAGCTGAGCCTCCTGCCGCAGATGAGCGTCATGGACAATATCCTCCTTGGCCATGAGCTATGTGGAAAGGCAGGACTGATCGACCGCCGCAGGCAGCGCGAAAGGGTTTGCGCACTGCTTGACCGACTGCAGATCAAATGCAGTCCTGAAGCGCTCGTGCAAAACATTTCTCCGTCGGAGCAGAGCATGGTAGAGGTTGCGAAGGCGCTGGAACGCGCGCCGAAGTTCCTCTTGCTCGACGAGGTGACGGCTGCGCTGCACCACGATGAGGTCGAGGCGCTGTTTGCGGTTTTGCGGGAGGAGCGCGAGAAGGGAACGAGTATCCTGATCGTGACGCACCGCATGAATGAGATCTACCGTCTGTGCGACCGTGCGACGATCTTCCGAAACGGCGAAACGGTGATCCAAGAGGCAATGGATCGCCTGCCCCTGAACGACGTCGTGTTCTATATGACGGGCACGTGCGTCAGCGGCGAGGGCGAGAGCTGCGCCGCACCCGCGCCCGTGGAAACGGCGGCGCTTCTGAGCGCGGAAGAACTGGTGCTCCATCCGCAGGTCAAGGGCATCAGTCTCCATGTAAACAAAGGGGAGATCGTCGGCATCGGCGGCCTGGAGGGACAGGGACAGACGCAGTACATTAAGGCGCTCTACGGGGCGCTACAGCCAGAGAAGGGGACGCTGCGCTTTGAGGGGAAGCCCGTGAAGCTGCGCAGTACGGATCGTGCGGTTCGCCGCGGCATCTGTTATGTTTCCGGTGACCGGACGCGGGAAGCGGTCTTTTCTCTGCGCAGCATCGAAGAGAACCTTACGGCGGGCGAGATGGCGCTGGGCAGCGCCTGGCACTGGGTGTCCAACCGCAGTGTGCGCCGCGCAGCACAGGAGGCGGTGCAGCGCTACGCAATCAAGATCGGCGCGCTGGACGACAGCGCAAGTTCACTCTCCGGCGGAAATCAGCAGAAGCTCGCGGTGGCGCGCAGCGTGGCGGTGCAGCCGAAGCTCCTGCTGCTCAACGATCCGACCAAGGGGGTCGATATCAATTCAAGACGCGAGATCCACCGGATCTTGCACGATTGCAGCGAACAGGGCATGGGGGTCGTTCTGGTCTCCAGCGACAGCGAGGAGCTGCTGTCCGTGTGCAATCGGATCTATGTATTCTATGAGGGCAAGGCGGTCGACGTTTTGACGGGGGAACGGCGCACGGAGGAAAACCTTGTGCGTGCCATGATCGGAATGACGGAGGGAGATAAGCAATGAAAAAGAGCTTGCTGCGGCTGAAATCCGCACCCTATTTTTCCGGCCTGATGATCTTCCTGTTCATTTTTGCGCTCAACGTCGTCATCCAGACGCCCGAAAAATTCTTCTATGTCAACAACATCAATACGATCATCGCAAAAAACACCCCGCTGATCCTTATCACGATGTCGCAAGGCTTGCTGATGATGAGCGGTGTGGTCGACTTTTCCGTTGGTGCGCAGGTATCGCTGGGCAATGTCATTGCGATCATGGTGCCGCAGACCTTCGGCACGCCGCTCTGGGTCGGTTGGGTGCTGGCGGTGCTCGCCTGCGTGGCCGTTTCGCTGTTTAACGGCCTGATCACGACATATCTCCGCATTCCCGTGTTGCTTTCGTGCTATGCGATGGTGTTCGTCGTCAAGGGGTTGAACGTCCTGATCATGCCCAAGCCGCAGGGAACGGTGCCCTCGTACATCTACAAAACGTACGATTCGCTCCTTCTTGGTTTCCTTCCATTCTCCGCGTTGATCCTTGCCGGCGTGCTGCTTTTTTGGGTCTATTTGAAGCGCACGCGCTTTGGAAGGGCGCTCTACGCGACCGGCGGAAATCTGCGCCACGCCTATTCCTCCGGCGTCAACACTTCCGCAACGCGCATGAAGACCTACCTGATCGCCGGCGTGATCAACGGCATTGCCGGCCTGTGCATGACGGCGATGACTGCCTCCGGCGACCCCAACGCGGGCGAGGTGTACGGCCTCAAGACGGTCGCCGCCTGCATCCTCGGCGGGATCGCGCTCAGCGGTGGCTGGGGGAGCCTCTCCTGCGCGTTCTTCGGGGCGCTGATCCTGGTGTTGACGCAAAACGGCGTTTCGCAGACCTTTAATCTGCTCTGCCGCAGGATCCCGGGCTTTTCCGTCACGACCTATTGGCAAAACTTTGCCTCCGACATGATCATCCTGCTGGCACTCGTGCTGACGGTCTTTGCCAACCGCGCAATGATGAACTCGATCAGGCAGCAGATAAAATACCTTGCGCTAAGGGAGGAAAAGAAGGATGCAGACTAAAAATCCGCTTCGCCAACGGGCGCAGAGCTTCGTGCAAAAAAATGTGGTGCTGATGGCGCTGCTGATGGCCGCAGCGGTCTTTGCGGTCAATATCCTGCTCAATCCGAAGTCGCTCAATAAAAATGCCTTCGGCTCGATCCTTGCGCTGACTTCGCTCTTAGCCATTTCTGGCGCGGGTCAGACCATGGTCGTCCTGACCGGCTCCGGCATCGACCTGTCAGCCGGTTCCATCATGTCGCTCACGTCGATCCTATCCGTGCAGATGATGAACGGAAAAGACCAGAACGTCCTTTTGTGCGTGCTGATGAGCATTCTTCTCGGCGCGTTTTTCGGACTGCTCAACGGGATCGGTGTGACGCGCATTAAGCTGCCGTCTATGATCATCACCTACGCGATATCCAATGTGGTCACGCGTTTGCAATTTATCATTACGGAGGGAAAACCGACCGGATCGGCCGCGCCATCGCTGAACAGGGCGCTTTCTTACCGCGTGCTCGGCATTTTCCCCGCAGTGCTGTTTTACTGTGCCGCGCTGGCGCTGCTGCTCTTTCTGCTCCTGCGCCATACCAAGTACGGCCGCAGGCTCTATCTGGTGGGCGACAGCAGCTCCGTTGCACGCTACGCGGGCATCGCAAGCGGCCGCGTGGTCGTTCTGACCTATGTGCTTGCGGGCATCCTTTACTGCCTCTCCGGCTTCATCGCCGCGGGATATTTTACATACGTTTCCACCTCTATGCTGGACGTGTATACCATGCAGGGGATCGTGGCGGTCGTGATCGGCGGAACGGTGCTGACCGGCGGCAAAGGCTCTTATTTCGGGACGATCGCGGGAGCGCTGTTCATGGTGGTGCTCAATAACTGCCTTGCGGTGCTCAGCGTAAAGGACTGCATTCAGAATATTATCAAAGGACTTGTGATCATCGGCGTGCTGACCCTGTATAACAGAGACAAAGCGGTGCGTCAGTAAAAAAATTAGGAGGATTTGCACATAATGAAGCTGGGACTTGTCAGCTCGATTCTTGCCGACTATACATTTGAGCAGCTCATTGATTGCGCTGCGCAGTATAACATGACCTGCGTCGAGGTCGCCTGCTGGCCGATCGGAAAGGCGATTCGCCGCTATGCCGGCGTGACGCATATCGACGTCGGCACGCTCACGAAGGAAAAGGCCGCCTACTACCGCGACTACGCGGCGCAGCGCGGTGTCGAGATCTCCGCGCTTGCCTACTATCCGAACCCGATGGATGCCGACCTTGAAAAGCGGGACTTTTATACCCGGCACCTCTACCGCGTGATCGACGCGGCTGCGCTGATGCAGGTCAATCGCGTTACGACCTTTATCGGGCGCGACACAACAAAGTGTCCGGAGGAAAACATCGCGCTGATGCTGGAGCTGTGGCCGCCGATCGTGCAGTACGCCTACGAGCGGGGCGTTGAGATCGCGATCGAGAACTGCCCCATGTACTACACAAGAGACGAGTGGCCCAACGGCACCAATCTGGCGCACTGCCCCTATATCTGGGACATTATGTTCGAAAAGATCCCGCTGCCGAATTTCGGTCTGAACTATGATCCCTCCCATATGCTCCTGCAGGGGACGGACTACATCCGTCCGCTGTATGAATACAAAGAGCGCATTTTACACGTGCATTTGAAGGATGTCAAGATGAATGCGGAGGGTGTCTATCGCTACGGTATGTTTAACTATCCCGCACGCTTCCATATCCCGAAGATCCTCGGACAGGGCGACATCGACTGGGGCAAATTCGTCTCCGCCCTGCATGACATTCGCTATGACGGCTATGTTTGCATCGAGATCGAGGACAAGGCCTTTGAGTCCTGCACGGAGGATATTCTGAAATCCATTGAGATCAGTCGGAAGTATATCGCGAGCTATATGGGGTGAACGGCAATGGCAAACAAGATCCCCTCAGAGGGCATCCAAATATGTAAAACCACGTGCGACATCTGCTCGCCGCAGCATCACTGCGGTGTCAATGCCTACGTGAAAGACGGCAGGCTCATCAAGGTGGAGGGCTGTCCGGAGCATCCCTACAGCAAGGGAAGGCTCTGCACCAAGGGCGCGGCATATAAGGATTATATCTATCGGGACGATCGCGTTTTGCACCCGCTGCGGCGCGTCGGTCCGCGCGGCAGCGGTCAGTTCGAAGAGATCTCGTGGCAGGAGGCCATAGACACGGTCGCACAGCGGCTCAACCGCATCAAGCGGGAGCACGGAGCGCACAGCGTCTTGTTCATGAACGGCTACGGGAAATGGCAGAAGACGTATCTGTCGCGTCTTGCGTTTTCCTTCGGTTCGCCGAGCCTCGTCGGCGATGGCTGCACCTGCCAGACGGCGACCCATCTTGCGTGGGACGCGAATGTCGGAACGCTCTCGTGGCCCGATACCGACCATGCCGACGTCCTTTTGGGCTGGGGGCTGAATCCCTATTATTCCAACTCACCCAACGTGCCGTATTTTTTGCAGCGCAAGCGGGAGGGTATGAAGATCGTCATCATTGACGTGCGCACCACGCCCGCGACGGAAAACCTGGCGGATCTGTTCTTGCAGATCCACCCGGGCACCGACGGCGCGCTTGCGCTCGGCATGGCGAACCTGATCCTTCAGAACGGGTGGGAGGATCGCGCGTTTTTGCAGGAGCACACGGTCGGTTTCGCGCAGTGGGCGGAATATGTAAAGCAGTTTGACCTAAAGCGTGTCAGTCAGATTACCGGCGCGCCGGAGGAGCTGATCTTCGAGGCGACCAAGCTCTATGCCACGGCAAAGCGTGCCGCGATCTCCGAAACGGCAGGAACCATCACGCAGAAATACAACGGCTTTCAGAGCTATCGTGCCATTACCTGTCTCAACGCGCTGACCGGAAATTACGATCGCGAGGGCGGCTGCCTGCCCATTTTTTACACATACAACCATCGTTACGCCGGCTATGAAACGCACGAGGCGGAGTTTATGTGGTCGCGCTACCCCAAGGGCGCGCCGAAGATCGGAAATGAGCGCTTCCCGCTGTGGAACACCTATAACGAAGCGCAGGCCAATGAGCTGCCTGCTTACCTGCGCGGTGAGCGCGAGTTCCGGATCCATGGTATTTTCGGCATGGGCATGAATTATCGAATGTTCCCGCAGCCGGAGCAGCTGCGGCAGGCGATCCTTCAAGATACAGACTTTTTCGCGCTCAGTGAGCTGTTTTTGACCGATACGGCGAAGCTGGCCGACATTGTGCTGCCCGCCTGCACGAGCTTTGAACGCGAGGAATTTCGCTGCTACCCCAACGGCTACGGCTACTATTCCAGACCTGCCGTCGCACGCGTGGGGGAGAGCAAGTCCGATCTGGAGATTTTGCAACTCCTTGCGCCGAAGCTGGACATGGACGACGAGCTGCTGCAAAAGCATCCCTATCAGGACTGGGTCGACGCGATCCTGCAAGATACCGGCTGGACGACAGCGACGTTGCAGGCGCACGATCTGCCGGTGAAGATGAAAAACTATAAAAAATACATTCCCGGAGATTACACGGCGAAGGGCTACGACACGCCGAGCGGCAAGTTTGAGATCGCCTCCGGTCTTGTCGAGCGCTACTGCCCCGATCTGTCTGCGATCCCCACGTGGGAAACGCCGGATCCGTATGCCGATGCGCGCTATCCGCTGCACCTGATCAGCGGGGTGCGCTTCCCGACTGCGCTCAATTCGCGCCTGAACCATGTGAAAATGCTGCGCGACTTCGTTCCGGAGCCGGTTTTGGAGCTGCATCCGGATACGGCGCGCGCATACGGGATCGAAAACGGGGATCGCGTGCGCGTAGAAAACGAACTTGGCAGCGTTATCCTGCGGGCAAAGTGCACCGCGAAGGTGCGCCCCGACGACGTTTACGCTTTCCATAGCTATTCCGAGGCGGATATCAACGATCTTTACAGCAATCAGAATCTGGATCCCTATACGGGGTTCCCGTCTTTCCGGCTGACGCATTGCCGGATCGTTCGTGTGCGGGAGGAGGGCGAGCATGGTACGGTTTGATCCGAAGGCGTGCAGCGCGTGTCAGGCCTGCGCGGTCGCGTGCATCGACGAGAACGACCTGCCGCGCGGCCGGGGCAAGGTCTGCGCTTGGCGCAGCGTTACGGAAACGGAGAAGAAAACGGGGGAGCGCTGGACGTTCTCAAGGAAAATGCACGGCTGTATGCACTGCGCAAAGGCGCGCTGCATGGAGGTCTGTCCCGTCGGCTGCTTTACAAGGGAGCGTGGGCTGGTCCTTGCAAACAAGGAGGCCTGCATCGGCTGCGGAAAATGCGCGCAGGCGTGCCCCTTTGACGCGATCCGTTTTGATGCCGACGGAAGGATCGAAAAATGCGACGGCTGCATCGACCGCGTGCGGCATGGGTTGCGGCCTGCCTGCGAGCAAATATGTCCGCCGCAGGCACTGCGATTTATACTGGAATAGGAGGCTGGACATGAAACAATTCAGAACCGGTGTGATCGGCGTGGGCTTTATCGGCGCCGCACATATTGAGGCGCTGCGCCGCCTTGGCAACGTGCAGGTCGTCGCGCTATGCAATGATGTCGACTGCGCGTCCCTTGCGAAGAGACTGTACGTCCAGAAGGCCTACGACGACTATCGCAGGATGATCGACGAGTGTGACCTCGATTTTGTGCACGTCTGCACGCCGAACCAGACGCACTTTGCGATCGCCTCCTACGCACTGACGCACGGTGTCAACGTTGTGTGCGAAAAACCGCTGGCCGTCACCGTCGGTGAGGCGAAGGAGCTTTGTCGCCTTGCGCGGGAGAACGGCCGCATTCATGCCGTCAATTTCCATTCGCGCTGCTATCCGATGGTTCGGCAGATGAAGGAAATGGTCGCGGCGGGCGATCTTGGCCGTCTGCTGTCGGTGCACGGCGAATACCTGCAAGATTGGCTGCTCTACCAGACGGATTACAGCTGGCGTCTGGAGACGGCGGACGGCGGCGCGTCGCGCGCCGTGGCAGACATCGGCTCGCACTGGCTTGACACGGCGGAATATGTGACCGGCAGACGCATCACGCGCGTCCTTGCCGACTTTGCGACGTTCTACCCCGAGCGCTTCCGTCCGACGGGCAAGGCGGAGACGTTTTCCGGTGCGGCGTCGAAGGGAGAACCCTTCCGCGTACACACGGAGGATTACGCGCAGATTCTCATGGAGCTGGAGGGCGGCGTGAAGGGGAGCCTTGTCGTCTCGCAGATGTTCGCCGGAAGAAAAAATCAGATGACGCTCTCCGTTGCGGGAACGCGGCAGGCGCTGCATCTGGACACGGAGCGGCTCAACGAACTTTGGATCGGACGGCGCGACGGCTTTAACCGCATTGCAGCCAAGGATCCGTCCCTGCTCTCCTCCGGTGCGCGCGAAGTGGATTCTTATCCCGGAGGCCATGTGGAGGGTTTTCCGGACGCATTTAAGCATAATTTCCGCCAGATCTACGCGGCCGCACAGAACGGACAATACGCGACCTTCGCGGACGGTTTGCGCGAGATGGTGCTGTGCAGCGCGATCCTTACCTCCGCCTGCACGCAGCAGTGGGTCGAATTATAAACCGGAAACAGCAGCCGATAAAACCGACCGCACCCCATTCGTCGGACAACGAATGGGGTGCGGTTTCTGGCTATATGTCAATAGTTGGGGTAGAGACAAAAACGCAAATAATTAGGGAACCTCTGATTAAATCGCAAGAGTGGTCAGCGAGGGATTTTGTTTCCAAATTGAGGTT
>OIXQ01000245.1_pt1 | contig 26360 bp, 19 predicted proteins | sample 1587791 | NCBI WGS metagenome assembly OIXQ01 (sample SAMN03283273) | human gut metagenome | biome: human-associated habitat; material: feces | host: Homo sapiens | place: Peru | collected 2012
CATGGGCTCCACGAAGTAAGTAGACCCCGTGGCGGACACGTCGTGGACCATACCGGGTACATCGTTTTTACACTCGGACTTTACAGGCACCACATACCGGCCCTGCCGGATGGTGATAATCGGCTCCCGCAGGAATTTTGCGTAGGCAGGTGAGGAAATCACCTTCTGCAGGCTGTCCCGGATCTTGCCGGACTGAATGCGCATGTGGCGGCGGATATCCGCCAGCGCGGAGGACGCCGTATCCGCAATCTCCTCTTCGGAGAGAATGGCCCCGAAGATCTTGTCCTCCAGGTACTTGTTGGGCGTCAGGGCATCAAACAGAGGGTCCAGCACCGTCTTGGGGTCGTCTTCCGCCACATAGCCCTTGATGGTCCGGGCGCAGCGCAGCACCCCTGCGATCCGCAGCAGCTCCACAGGCTGTAGGCTGCCGCCCCGGTCTGCCCGCTCCAGGCTGGCGGATACATCTGCCACATCAGCAAAGGTGGGGTTACCCTTCCTGGCGCAGAGGTCAGAGGCCGCCGTGGTCTGGTCCAGCAGTTCCCGGACGGTATCCAGGTCCGAATCCGGCATCAGCGCCAGGCAGGCCGCCTTGCCGCCCTCGCTTCCCGCGCATTGGGAAAGCATCTCCAGAACCTGCCCCAGCTCCAGCTTGGACAGGGATTTTTCATATAATTCCGTCATGTTTTTTCTCCTAGGTCGTAAGGTCCCGCAAACAGGGACTTATAAAAATCCAACGCGGAAAACCCGTGCTCCAGCTGGGTCTGTAAGTACCCCTCGGTGAGAGAACTCAGAGCCGCCATGGACCCGTCCCCCAGCCGGAAGGCAAACAGCCGTTTTGGGCCGCACAGGCAGATGTAACGCATGGCCTCCAGCATCTCCGGCGCTACCGGCACCCGGATGCCGGAGGATTCCGGATCCCGGCAGGTCCGGCATTCCAGCTGGCCCTGGGAAAGGTCAAACCGGTCCGGGGTCTGGCTGCCGCACCCCACCATCAGCAATGTCAGGGCCAGCACCAGGGCCAGCAGGATGGAGGTGGGCACGGTGGCGATGGAATAGATGAACGTGTTGGCAAACGCCTGGCCGAAGCGACGATCCTTGGCCAGGTTGGCAAAGTTTTGCAGGCCGACCCACTTTAGCTTTTTCCAGCCGCCCAGAAAATTCCACTTGGTAAAGGACAGACCGATGGAGGCGAAGAAGGGGAAGGCCACGAAGACCAGAAACACAATCAGCGCGGGCAGGATGAAGGCATAGCCGATGAGGGTTTCCTGCCGCTGCAAGGCGCTGGTGCGCTTTGTCAGCCGCTTGCGGGCCGCCAGATCAGGATTGGACATGGTGTTTTCCTCATTTCTATGGCCCTCCCGCCTCTTGGCGAAGCGGGAGGGCATTGTGTTGCTTCAATCCGCCCTGGGATTGAAATTAGTCAGCGTTCTTGATGGCTTCGTCGGCGATCTGCTTGGCCTGGGCCATGGCCTCCATCTCCGCGTGGGAGTACACGGCCTGCTTCTCCTCCCGCCGGTTCCGGCCCCGTCCGATGACCTTACCGTCCTTCACAATGACGCAGCCCACCGGCACCTCGCCGTGGGCCGCCGCCTCCCGTGCCAGGGCCAGCGCCTGCTCCATATAGTCCCGATGCTCCATGTCTGTCCTTTCCGGGGGAACGCTGTCGCCCCTGATTAACGCCGGTCATATTTGTCCAAACTATCCGTACACTGTACATGACGGGAGGAATCACCATGGCCAAACGACCCACCACCGACCCTGCGCTCCGCGATCTGAAGCAGGAGCTGCTCCGCACTACCGACGCTCTGAAGGACGCCTACACCCGCTTCAACTGCGTCTGTGACTCGGAGCTCATCGAAGCCAGTATCTACGAGATCAGCGCCCTGAAGGCCCGCTGCAACTACCTGCTGCGCCGCATCAAGGAGCTCAGCGGTGAGGCGGTGCCCTCCGCCATTCCCCGCGCCCGACCAGTACAGGCTGCTGCGGCGGCCGCCTCCGCGCCGGAGGAGACCCCCTGCATGGCTGCCGGCGCCATGAAAGGAGGGGACACATGTCGCTCATAGAGAAATGCGCGCTGGGGCTGGTGCTGCTGTTTCTGCTGGTAGCCTGCCTGCGCCTGCTGCGTCAGCCGCTGAAGCTGGCGCTGCGTGTACTTATCAACAGCGCCCTGGGCTTCTGCGCCCTGTGGCTGCTGAATCTCACCGCCGCCGTCACCGGCATGTCCCTGGGCCTGAACCTGTTCAACGCCCTGACCATCGGCGTACTGGGCGTCCCCGGGCTGGGCCTGCTGCTGCTTTTGAAGTGGGTGCTGATATAGCGCCCCCGTCAGAGCTTCAGCTTTCCGTTGATGCGCCGCATGCGGTCCGCGTCGGGCTTGCACACCCGCCGGTCGAACGTCAGAAGCCCGTTGACCTCATCCTCCACATCGCTGACCTGGGTATAGACTGCCGCTGACAGCCCCTGGGACGCGATGAGGGGGATGACTTCGTTTTCGTACAGCTTTTCCACCGCGTCCATCCAGCTGTCCGCATCCTTATACGCCCGATAGCCGAAGGACTTCTCCGTGGTATAGTGCCCCGCCACCGGCAGGCTGTACCCGCCGAACTCCGTCAGCGCCAGAGCCCGACGCCCGTCGTGCTTCATCCGCACAGGCTTGTAGTACACGTGATAGGAACGCAGGTCCCCCGCGCCCTGATCGTGCCAGCCGGAGGCGTGGTCGATGAGTCTCGTGGGGTCCAGTGCCCGCACCTTCTCCGCCATCTGCGCCGCGTTGAACTGGCCCCAGCCCTCGTTGAACGGTACCCACAGGCACAGGCTCACGCAGTTTCGCAGCAGCTCCACAGTGCCCTCCAGCTCCCGCTCGTACTGCCTCCGCCCCGCTTCACCGGCCCTGCCGAACCGGCGGGAGGGCGCGTCCTTAAGATGGACGCCGAGAAACGGCAGCACCTGGGTGTACAGCGGCTCAAAGCTCTCGAAGCCGGACACCATGTCCTGCCACACCAGCATCCCCAGCCGGTCGCAGTGGTAATACCACCGCAGCGGCTCGATCTTGATGTGCTTGCGCAGCATGTTGAAGCCCAGCTCCTTCATGGTGCGGATATCGCAGACCATGGCCTCGTCCGATGGTGGGGTATACAGTCCGTCGGACCAGTACCCCTGATCCAGCAGCCCCGTCTGGAAATACGGCTCGTTGTTCAGGGCCAGCACCTGCCGCCCCTGATGCTCCACGAGGGAGAATTTCCGCATGCCGAAATAGCTGGCGACACGGTCCTCTCCCAGCGTGATGTCCACGTCGTACAAAAACGGGTCCTCCGGCGACCAGGGCCGCAGCTGCGCCGCCGGAATGACGGACACACCATCGCCGTTTTCATCGGCCCGGCCCTCCGCGATCACCGTATCGCCGGCCCGCACCGTGACGCGGGCGCCCTCCGCCGCGTCCGCCTCGATGTGCCAGCGCAGCACTCCCGCGTCCAGATCCGGTGTCAGACGGAGGCTTTTCACGTAGTTCTCCGGCACGCTCTCCAGCCACACCGTCTGCCAGATGCCGCTGGTGGCGGTGTACCAGATGCCGCCCCGCTGATAGCGCTGCTTGCCCATACCGTACACGCCGCCTGCGGCGTCGTCGGTGACGGCCGCCGTCAGCCGGTTCTCGCCGTCATTCAGCAGCGCCGTCACGTCCAGGCAGAACGGCAGATAGCCGCCCTCATGGCGGCCCGCCTCCTGCCCGTTCACCAGCACGCGGCAGCACTGATCCACCGCGCCGAAGTGCAGCAGCACCCGGTCCCGCCGGAAGCCCTGCGGCAGGGTAAACGTCCGCTCGTACCGCAGCGTCTCACCGCTTCGCAGCTGGAAGCCGCAGCCGGACAACAGGCTCTCCGGCGCAAAGGGCACCAGTATCTTTCCGGTGCTGCGGCGGGTCTGCTCGTCCCCGTCCTCCACCGCATAGTCCCACAGGCCGTTGAGGCACAGATAGCTGTCCCTCACCAGCTGGGGCCGCGGGTACTCCGGCAGGGGGCACGTCTTATCCACCGCCTCGCCCCAGGGCGTATAGAGCCGCTTCATGTCACCGCTCCTCCTTCGTCAGATCCCAGCCGTACAGCGGATAGCGCTGCACCGCACCGAACAGCTTCTTCTTCAGATCGGGGTACCGCTCCTCCAGCGACGCGATAAGCTCCTTCACCTCCTGACGACGGCTGTGCCCGTCCATAGGGCAGGTATTTTTCACCACCGGCAGACAGAGCTTTGCCGCCATGCGCCGGATGTCCGCCTCCTGACAGTACAGCAGGGGGCGGATCTGGGTGATGCCCGTCCGGTCCAGATACGTCACCGGCTGGAAGCACCCCAGCCGTCCCTCGAACAGCAGGTTCATCAACAGGGTCTCCACCGCGTCGTCGTAGTGGTGGCCCAGCGCGATCTTATGGATGCCCCGCTCCGTCAGGGCCGTATTCAGGCTGCCCCGCCGCAGCTTGGCGCACAGGGAACAGGGGTTCTTCTCCTGCCGCTCCTGAAACACAATATCGTACACCGGCACCGCGATGCGGATGTACGGCACGTGCAGCTTTTCGCAGTAATCCGCCACCGGCTCAAAGCTCATGCCCGGCATCCCCGTCTCCAGCGTGATGGCCTGCACCTCAAACGGCTTGGGGTAGAATTCCCGCAGCCGCGCCAGCGCCGCCAGCGTCAGCAGGCTGTCCTTGCCGCCGGATACGCCCACGGCCACGGTCTCCCCCGCCTCGATCATGTTGTAGTCCTCCACACAGCGCCGGACCAGGCCCAGGATATGCTGCACGCGGCATCCCTCCCGTAAAAAATGAATTTGCGTTTTAAGAAAACAAGAGAAAAACAGAGCTATTAAGAGAAAACAGCAGATGTTCTCGCCGTAAATCAAATCAATGTTGACATTCTCCCCGCGCTATGCTATAAATATCATTGCGCGTTCAGTGCGCTTTCTCTGTCCCGATTTTAGCAAGGGCACACGGAAATGTAAAGCATACATTATAATAAATTGGAGGAAGAAAACCATGTCCACTTTCATGGCAAACAAGGCCAACATCGAGCGCAAGTGGTACGTCGTTGACGCCGCCGGCAAGCCTCTGGGCAAGACCGCCGTCGTCGTGGCCGACCTGCTGCGCGGCAAGGGCAAAGTCACCTATACCCCCCATGCCGACTGCGGCGACAACGTCATCGTCATCAACGCCGGCAAGGCCATCCTGACCGGCAACAAGATGGAGCAGAAGTACTATCGTACCCACTCCGGCTGGGTGGGCGGTCTGAAGGAGACCAAGTACCGCATCCTGATGCAGGACAAGCCCGAGCTGGCCATGCGCGTGGCCGTTCGCGGCATGATGCCCCGCAACATCGTCACCAAGGACTCTCTGAAGCGTCTGCACATCTATGCCGGCGAGCAGCACGATCATGCCGCTCAGAAGCCCGAGCTGGTCAAGTAAGGAGGAGAAAGAGAATGTATCAGTCCAAGAACCCCTACAAGTACGGCACTGGCCGCCGCAAGTCCTCCGTTGCCCGTGTGCACCTGTTTGAGAACGGCACCGGCTCCATCACCATCAACGGCCGCGACATCGATGAGTACTTCGGTCTGGAGACTCTGAAGATGGTGGTCCGTCAGCCCCTGAACGCCACCAACACCCTGGGCAAGGTGGACATCGTTGCCACCGTCGAGGGCGGCGGCGTGTCCGGCCAGGCCGGCGCTCTGCGTCACGGCATCAGCCGCGCCCTGCTGCTGGTGAATCCCGAGTACCGCGCCATCCTGAAGAAGGCCGGTTTCCTGACCCGCGATCCTCGTATGAAGGAGCGCAAGAAGTACGGCCTCAAGGCCGCCCGCCGCGCACCTCAGTTCAGCAAGCGCTGATCGAGTACGTTTTTACAACTCAAATGCTCAGAAAGCCCCGGAAAACTTCGTTTTTCCGGGGCTTTCTTATAACTTTTTCCTTTGATCGGCTTTGCTTTTTCACGAATTTCGGCCAAGTAAGCCATGTTTCGCTCCTTTCAGGGAGACGAAACCCGGTTGAACCGCAGAGAAGGTACTCATCTCCGATGAAGCTTCGCTGATTGCCGCCCCGTTCTGACCTCTGTCTCTTTGTGCGCGCTTTGGCCAGCGCCGCAGAGCAGCGCGCAAGTACCTCTCCCGGTTTGGCCGTGATCAGATCCCCTGCCGGAAATACCGTCTTACTCCCTGCCGGTGTCCGTAGTCGGCGCGGACAACGGAAATGTTACGGCCAGTACGCTGCCGCTGTCAGTGCTTTTCTCCACCCAAACTCGGCCGCCGTGAAGCCGCGCGATCTCCCACACCAGCGGAAGGCCAAGCCCCGCTCCGCCAAGCTCGCGGCTGAGGGACTTGTCCACGCGGAAAAAGGGCTGGAAGATACTCTGCCAGAACTCCTGTGGGATGCCGCGGCCGGTATCCGCTACATGGATGACCACCTGCCCGTCCCGCTGCCGCACATCCACCTTCACCGTACCGCCGGGATGGTTGTATTTGACGGCATTCTCCACCAGATTGAAGAACATACGGCAAAGCAGCATATCGCTGCCCACAACGGTAACATCCTCCCCCTCACGCAAGAGGGAAATCCCATTGCGTTCGGCCAGCGGGGCAAGGTCGGCAAAGACCTCATCGATCATGGGCGAGAGCAGAATGACATCATCGCGCGGAACGGACTGAAGATCGCTCATGTCCAGCAGCGCATGCGTGAGCCGGCTGAGCCGCTGGACTTCGTCCTGCAGGGAGGCGAGGAACGCCGCGCTTTCCGGCAGAATATCCGGATGCTCATCGGGGAAAAGCTCCAGTTGTGTTTGCAGCAGCGTCAAAGGCGTGCGCAGTTCATGGGCGGCGTTGCCGACGAACTGCCGCTGAGCGTCAAAGCCGCAGCTCAGGCGCTCCAGCATTTCGTTGAGAGCGTGGGTGAGGGAGCGAAGCTCCGGCAGCGTCTCTTCGTCAAGCCGGATCTCGGAAAGGTTGCTTGTCTCCACCTGTTCTGTCTGCTGCGCAAAGCGGCGCAGCGGACGCAGCGCATGGCCGCTGACGAAATAGGCCACCATACCGCCGAGGAGCGCGATCGCCGCTGTGATGTACCAGTTTGTTGTGCGGAAACGCGCCTGCGCTCCGCTGACAACGATCGTCAAGCCTTCACCGGGTGGGATAAGCTGCGGGTCAAAGCCGGCAGTTTCTCCGCCCTCAACGGCAATGTGGTCGTAGTCCTGAAGCGAATCCGCAATGGAGTCCATATAATATACGCCGGATGAGCAGAGCAGCAGATTCATGGAAACGCAGGTAACACCGATAAGCAGGACGGTCATCAGCGTAATGCGCCATTGAAGAGACAGCACCTTCATTCTTCCGGCCCTCCCAGCAGATACCCTTCTCCGATGCGATTATGAATAGGATCATAGCCCATCGCAGCGCGCAGCTTTTTCCGCAGCGCGGAGATGTGGACGCGGATAGAGTTGCTGAAGCCGTCCACGCTATTGTCCCAAACATGGTCGATCAGTTCCTCCTGACTGACCGGGCGGCCCTGATTGAGCAGCAAATACTCTAAAATACCGCTCTCTTTTTTGGTGAGAGAGACCGTCTTTCCATTCACCGCGGCGATGCGGCTTCTTGTGTCGAAGCGCAGCGTACCGAAGGAGAGACACACATCCGGCTGAATGAACTGCCGCTGGGTCAAGCTGCGGATCCGCGCCTCCAGCTCGGCCAGCGCAAAGGGCTTTGAGAGATAGTCGTTGGCGCCTGCGTCGAGGCCGTCCACCTTGTCGGCGGTGCCGCTGCGGGCGGAGAGGATCAGCACCCGCGTTTCGCGGTCGGTCTGCCGCAGTGTGCGCAGCACGCTCATGCCGTCCAGCTTGGGCAGGTTAAGATCCAGCAGCACCAGATCGTAGCGCTCCACCTCCAAAAGCTGCAATGCCCGCTCGCCGTCGTAGGCGAGATCTACGCTGTACCCTGACCGGCGCAGCCGGCGCGCAACGGCATCGCACAGTGTGCGTTCATCTTCAATGAGCAAAAGGCGCATGGTATGCCCTCCCTTTCCCGTGTAAGTTATCCGTAGTATAGCACATTGCAATAAAGTCTTTGTTAATTTTCCGTTCTCAACATCCGCCCCATGGCCGAAAGCATGTCACAGGCCCGTCCCGCTTTCGGGGCCGGATACCGGCGGCGGCAGGCTCGTCCAGATCCAGCTTCTTTTATTATACCACAGGTTTTCTCATTCTGCCGGCAATGATCGTGCTGCGTATCATATTTTTCCCTCCCTTCTGCAGGCGCTGTGCCCGCCGGCGCGTTTTACGCGCTGTTTCACAGGGTGTCCCTGTTCCGGATAACGTCGGGCAGGAACAACTGCGCCTGCGCCAAAACCCGCAAAATGGATGCAGACGCGCCCAAAACGCCAAATTCGGAACACTCGATCGCCGGAATAGCTTGACTTTATGCGGATGATGTGTTAGAATTTTCCCGGCTTTTAAGGTGACTGTCTGCGGATAGTCCGCTGGGAAATCCATTAGAATTTAACAGATCGGAGATACATGTCATTATGGAAAGAATCAAGACTCTCGAGACTCGTAGCCTGTGCGACAGCGCCAAGAACGGCGGCTGCGGTGAGTGCCAGACTTCCTGCCAGTCTGCCTGCAAGACCAGCTGCGGTGTGGCAAACCAGAAGTGCGAGAACACCAGCAAGTAATCGAGCGCAATTTTCAAAAAGCTGCCGCCTGTTCAGGCGGCACTTTTTCTGTACGAGGAGAACGGAAGAATGGTACATCAGTATCAACTGAACGGCTACAACATCGTGCTGGACACCTGCTCCGGCGCCATTCATGCAGTGGATGAGGTAGCCTATGACATCATTGCACTTTACCCCGACCACACGGCGGATGAGATCGTATCGGCGATGATGGAGAAATACGGTGAGCGCGAGGATGTGACGGAGCAGGAGCTGCGGGACTGCATTGCCGATGTGGAGGCGCTGAAGCGCGCTGGGAAGCTCTATACCCCCGACACCTTCGCAGACATGGCCGGTACGTTCAAGGAGCGCTCCGGCGATGTGGTGAAGGCGCTGTGCCTGCATGTGGCGCACACCTGCAACCTGAACTGCTCCTACTGCTTTGCCAGTCAGGGCAAATACCACGGAGACCGCGCACTGATGAGCTTCGAGGTCGGCAGGCAGGCGCTGGACTTCCTGATGGATCACTCCGGCAGCCGCACCAATCTGGAAGTGGACTTCTTCGGCGGCGAGCCGCTGATGAACTGGGACGTGGTGAAGCAGCTGGTGGAGTATGCCCGCAGCGTGGAAAAGGAGCGGGGCAAAAATTTCCGTTTTACGCTGACCACCAACGGGATGCTCATCGACGATGACGTGATCGACTTCGCCAACCGTGAAATGAGCAATGTGGTGCTGTCGCTTGATGGCCGCAAGGAGATTCATGACCGGCTGCGGGTGGACTATGCAGGCAACGGCAGCTATGAGCGCATCGTGCCCAAGTTCCAGAAGCTGGTAGCGGCCAGAGGCAACAAGAACTATTACATGCGCGGCACCTTTACCCATGCCAATCCGGACTTTACGAAGGACCTGTTCCACATGGCGGATCTGGGCTTCACCGAGCTGAGCATGGAGCCGGTGGTGTGCGCGCCGGAGGACCCCGCCGCGCTGACGGCGGAGGATCTGGAGATCGTGAAGGATCAGTACGAGCTGCTGGCCAGGGATATGCTGCGTCGGGAAAAGGAAGGCAAGCCCATCACCTTCTACCACTATATGCTGGATCTGACGGGCGGCCCCTGCATTTATAAGCGGATCTCCGGCTGCGGCTCCGGCACGGAGTATATGGCCGTAACGCCGTGGGGCGACCTGTATCCCTGCCATCAGTTCGTGGGTGAGGAAGCCTACAAGCTGGGCGACATCTGGAACGGCGTGACCAATACGGCCCTGCGGGAGGAATTCCGCTCCTGCAATGCCTACGCCCGGCCTGAGTGCAACGACTGCTGGGCGAGATTCTACTGCTCCGGCGGCTGTGCGGCCAACGCCTTCCACGCTACGGGCTCGATCCGCGGCGTCTACGAGGCAGGCTGCGAATTGTTCCGTAAGCGTATAGAATGTGCCATCATGATGAAGGTGGCGGAGGATTCCGCCACGGCCAACAGCTGATGGAAACGCCCATTGCTGATTTTGTCCGGCGGTATGCGGATTCCGGGATGGTCCGTGCGCACGTGCCCGGTCACAAAGGGAAACCCCTTCTGGGCTGTGAGGCGCTGGATATCACCGAGATTCGGGGGGCAGACAGTCTGTATGAAGCGGACGGCATCATCCGGCGCAGTGAATCCTGTGCGGGAGAGCTGTTCGGCTCCGGACGGACGGTGTACTCCACGGAGGGATCCAGCCAGTGTATCCGGGCGATGCTGTATCTGGCCCTGATCTGCGGAAACGGATCCCGGACGATCGTGGCCGCCCGGAACGTACACCGTGCGTTCCTGTACGCGGCGGCCCTGTTGGATTTTGAGATCGTCTGGCTGTGGCCGGAGCAAAGCACATCTCTCTGCAGCTGTCCCGTGTCGCCGGACGCATTGGAGCGGACGCTGACGGAGCTGCCTGCGCCGCCTGCGGCGGTCTATCTCACCAGTCCGGACTATCTGGGCGGCATGGCGGACATTTCCGCTCTGGCGGAGGTGTGCCGGAAGCACAGCACACTGCTGGCGGTGGATAACGCCCACGGCGCCTATCTGCGGTTTCTGGAGCCATCCCGCCACCCGTTGGATCTGGGTGCAGCTCTGTGCTGCGATTCGGCACACAAGACGCTGCCGGTGCTGACCGGCGGCGCGTACCTGCACATCAGCCGTGCAGCGCCGGCGTCTCTGCGGGAGAACGCAAAAACGGCGATGGCCATGTTTGGCTCTACCAGCCCGTCCTATCTGACTCTGGCGTCGCTGGATCTGTGCAACCGCTATCTGTCGGATGGGTATCGGGAACGCCTGCGTGAGATGTGCGTGTATCTGGACGAAGCGCGGAAGGCGCTGACAGCTGCCGGATGGCAGATAGAGCCGTCAGATCCGCTGCGCCTGACGATCAAGGCGCCATCCGGTATGACCGGCGGACAACTGGCAGACCGTCTGCGGGAGAATGGCGTAGAATGTGAATACGCCGATCTGGACTTTCTGGTGCTGATGCTGACGCCGGAGAATCGTGCCCCGGATATTGAACGGATCCTCCATTCTTTCGGAACAAACGATGCCGTTTATGTGCCGCAGCCGACGCTTCCGCCGGCCCGTGGGGAGCGGGTATGCTCCGTGCGGGAGGCACTGCTTGCCCCGCGGAAAACCGTACCGGCGGCGCAGTCGCTGGGACGTGTCTGCGGTGCGCCTACCGTTGGATGTCCGCCTGCGATCCCCATCGCGGTGTCCGGTGAGCGAATTGGCCGGGAGGCTCTGGCGCTATTCCGCCGGTATGGCGTGGAGCAGGTGGAGGTCCTGTGCTGAAAACGTTTTTTGAAAGAAATCAAGACCGCAAATCTGAACACAGACAAACCGCAGACCCGGCAATTCTGTCGGATCTGCGGTTTTCCTTGATAGCGGGCCGCGCAGTAAAGAGGACGCCGACTTTTTGCAGCCTTACCCTCTTGAGCTTTCACGAACCTCGTCGTATTTTGCATTGTTCAGGGCCGTTATGTATGCATCGTAGGCATCTTCCAGTGTGAGATACTCCGTGCCGGCATCCAAAACCTTCTTATACTGGTCGGTGTACTGATTCACGAAGAGACTTTTTGAGATCGCAACATAACCGACTCCTTTTTTATCTGTTCGCTGACCCGTCGTGGTTTCGGAAACATAGTATTTTCCGTCACCGGTTTGAATGAGTACAGGGATCTGCTTTCCGGCGCCGACCTTGTCTGTGTTGAAGGAAGTCCAGAAAAGGTAACGCTTTGCATTCTGCCCCTCGCGCCCATCTCCCAAAAAGGCCCAGGTGCAGTCTCCCTGCTGCAGAAGGCTGTTATTCATCTTCGCAAGCTCAGCTTCAATGCCCGGGATATAGGCTGAGTTCGGGCAGCGGGAGTCCAGTTCAAAGTTCTTATTTTCGGCAAGCATGTCCGATTTCCAAAAATCGGTCGCATACAGTAACGGCGAAAAATAATCCCTTATGCTGGTATCAAATGGGTAATCCGGCTTGGACGGCGCTGCCGTGCCGCTCCATGTGAGCACCACGCCGCAGCCCTCATCGTAAGAAACGACACAGCTTCCTCCCGGCGTGGCCACGCCTATCCAGTTGTCCGTGTCGCCCTGCCCTCTGGAGTGAACGATGCCGCCGATGTTTACGGGGTCTACCGACTGCCAGTCGGCCTTTTTTTGCTTCAACTTGACTGTGACCGCAGCATCGGTGTCTCCCAGCATGGCCTCTGTGGAGACCTGCGCATACGCGGCGCGCACATTGGCGAGGTCTGTCACTTCCCGGCTCTTTTCCAGTTGAGAGGAAAACATCGGGATCGCGATGGCGGCCAGTACGGCAATAATCGCGATCACGATCAATAACTCCATCAAGGTAAATCCCCTGTCATTTTGCTTCATAGTGCTCTTTGCCTTTCCACAACGCATCGTACGGTATCCGATGCCGGCCCGGCGGGATGCCATACCGGAGCAGCAGCCTGCGCCTTTATTCCGCGCACAGCTCCTTCATTTCCTCCGGCTTCTCTTCCGACTGCTCCGCCGCCGTTTCGTTTCATCAATCTATAAGCAATGATCCGTGCCGCCATTATAGTCGCTTTATCCGCAAATTTCAACGCATTTTCGAAATAGTTTGAGCCCTTTTTTACCGAATCGGAGAAATTCCGCGGCGATGGCCGTCCGGACGCCGCCGCGATGGCCGCGGCAATATCGCGTAAACGGCACACTGAATATTGCTATTTGCCGGAATCAATGTATAATAACTTATACAGATGATCGAAGGCGGAAATTGAGGGAATCGTACTGATGAAACACACCAAAACACTTATTTTACTTATTCTGTCCGTTCTGCTTGTGACCGGAGTGCTCTGCGGCTGCGCGGCGCAGACGGCAGGGCAGCCGGATGTATCGTCGCTGCCGCAGATCACCATCGGCAGCGACACCTATCCGCCCTTCGTCTATCTGGACAATAACGGCGATCCAACCGGTATCGATGTGGAGATCGCAGCCGAAGCTTTCCGGCGGATGGGCTATCAGGCGGTGTTTACGACCATCGACTGGGAGCAGAAAAGGGCGCTGCTGGATAGCGGGGAGATCGACTGCATTTGGGGCTGCTTCTCCATGGATGGACGTGAGCAGGATTACCAATGGGCCGGCCCCTACATGGTCAGCCGGCAGGTCATCGCCGTCAACGCAGCAAGCGATATTTACGCCATGAGCGACTTGAATGGCAAGACCATTGCCGTACAATCCACCGGCAAGCCGGAGGAGATCTTTTTGGAAAGCGGAAAGCCGGATATCCCTCAATTCGAGGATATTATCAGTCTGGAAGATGGGGGCGTACAGTATGCGACGCTGGACTGCGGCTATGTGGATGCCATTGCCGCCCACGAAACAGCCATTTTGCAGTATATGGCGGATTACGGCGCGAACTTCCGTATTCTGGAGGAGCCGCTGCTGGTCACCGGAATCGGCGCGGCCTTTTCCGTCAATGATGACCGCGGTCTTGCGCAGGAGCTGACGGACACCTTTGCGCAGATGCGTCAGGATGGGACCATGCAGGAGATCGTCGGCAGGTATCTGGAGCACCCCGAGACCTATCTGGAGGTGGAATGCCTTGAACAGTAATCATTTGCAGACTATTTTCGGCAAAAAGTTCTGGCTCGTCTGCATTGCTGTGGGTATTTCCCTCTTTGGAATCGTTTTCGCGCTTTCCAGACGGGCGGATATGCAGAATTGCGAGCAGCGGCTGACGGGAGTAATGGAATTTATCAAGGCGCAGTCCGCCGACTATACGAAGTACAACGATACCGCCGTTGCGAAAAGCCTTGTGCGTGAGGCTGCCGCCATCCACGCGCTGGAGGAGCTCTCCCTCGACTGCGATGAGGCGGCGCTGTCGGAGTACGCCAGGATGCTGTGGCTTACGGGCATTTCTGTGCTGGACGCGCAGGGCGAGCTGGTATGCGAGTACACGGAGAATGGCACCGGCTATGCGCAGCTTCAGTCCGGCATCAAATTGGAGCCGATCCTCAGCGTCATCGACTACCCGCAGAAGACCTATGTCAAGCGTGTGGAGCTGGGCGGGGACAATTTTGTCAATGTTGCTGTCCACAGCTGCGCTGACGGCACGGGTGTGGTGCTGGCCTATCGCTATATCCCGGCAGCGTTTTCAGAAAAGTCCGTTCTGTCCATTCAGGACATGTTAGACGGCTATGCGCTCAGCTCCACGGGGACTCTTCTGGTAGCGGAGGACAATCGGGTAGCGGCCTCCAACGATCCCACTCTGATCGGTATGAACATCTTTGAAAATGAACGGCTCATGTCGATCCGGAGAAGCGGCCATGCGGATAAACTGATCCGCGTATACGCGCCGAAGGGCATTGAGCAATGCTATGGAATGTATAGCCACGGACGGGACTATTACCTCTATGCCTATGTTCCCGCCCGTCAGGTCTATACCCTCACCGTGATGAATCTGGTGATCACGCTGGTCATGTATATCCTGATCCTGGCGCTTGTGCAGGTCTTCCGCTGGAACTCCGCAAAGGATTTCTTTATACAGCAGGAGCACTCCGAGCAAGAATACAGGAAGTCACTCGAGCAGAAAAACGTCGCGCTCCAGCTTGCCGTTCAGCGTGAAACCAAGGCCAATCTCGCCAAGCGGGAGTTCCTGTTTAATATGTCCCACGACATCCGAACGCCCATGAATGCCATCATCGGCTTCACCGCGCTGGCGCAGACGCACATCGACGACCGCGGTCAGGTAGAGGACTACCTGAAAAAGATATCCGTTTCCAGCCAGCATCTTCTGTCCCTTATCAACGATGTGCTGGATATGAGCCGCATTGAGAGCGGAAAGGTCACGCTGGAAGCAAAGCCGGTGCATCTGCCGGAGCTGGTGCATGAGCTCAGGGATATCATACAGGCCGTTGTTTCCAAAAAGGATCTCTCCCTTACCCTCGATACCGTTGGCGTGAAAAATGAGGATGTCATTGCCGATCCGCTGCGGCTTGAACAGATCCTGATCAATGTTCTGGCAAACGCCGTGAAGTTCACGCCGGACGGCGGGCAGATCAGCCTGTGGATCGTGCAGAAGGATACGGCTCCGGCGGGCGATGCCGATTTTGAATTCCACATCAAGGATAACGGCATCGGCATGAGTGAGGAGTTCCAAAAGCACATTTTTGAGCAGTTTGCCAGAGAAAGGACCTCCACCGTCAGTAAGATACAGGGTACGGGGCTCGGCATGGCCATCACGAAAAGTCTGGTGGATATGATGGGCGGCAGGATCACGGTGAAAAGCGAACAGGGAAAGGGCTCGGAATTTACCATTTCTCTGCGCTTCCCCATCGGCGAGGCGAAAACAGGACAGACGCCGCCCGCCGCAAAAGCTTCCGCCTTTACCGGAAAGAAGCTTCTGGTGGTCGAGGATAACGAGCTGAATCTGGAGATCGCGTCAACGCTTCTTAAAGAAGCGGGCTTTGAGGTAGATACTGCGGAAAACGGAAAGATTGCCGTTGAAAAGGTCGAAGCGGCCTCTGCCGACCGGTATGATCTGATCCTGATGGATATTCAGATGCCGGAGATGGATGGTTATGAAGCGACCCGCCGGATCCGTGCGCTTCCGGATGCGAAGAAGGCGGCGCTCCCCATTGTGGCCATGACCGCCAATGCGTTCGAGGATGATCGGAAAAACGCATTGCATGCCGGCATGAACGGCCATATTGCCAAACCGCTGGATATTCCAAAGCTGTTTCAGGTATTGTCGGAGCTGTTGAAATAAGCCATGGTCGGTATAGACGGCAAACCGAGCTATGCGGGCATGGGCAAAAGGGATAGGTGAACGAATGAAGATCATATATGAACTTTCCTGGCTGTGGGAAACGCTGGGCATCGCATTGATAGCGGCGGCGGTTTGTGTGGTCGGTGCTATGCTGATATGCAGGGCAAAAAAGAAAAAGCTCCGCAAGCGGAGCGCCGTAGTTATCGGAATTGCCGCCTTTATCATTGCCATCATAGCAGTTATTGAGATCGCCCGGATCCCGATGCCGCTTTGACGAAATGGGAGGCGTTGATATGGGCTATGCCGGCAGGGCGGGGTAAAATACCCCGCCCTGCCGGCATGTTATCCGATTTTCCCCGCGGGAGGGAATGGGTTATTCCTCTTCCTTCCGTCTGGCGCGGGTGGTGAGCAGCACCAGAGCACTGCCGCTGACCAGCAGTGCCGCGGCCATGCCGCCCATGGGGAAGCCGTCGCCGGTAGCGGCGCTGGTCACGCCGGCCTTACCGCCGTCCTTACCGCCGGAGGTAACGGCACGGGCGCTGTCCCGCCGGAAAGAGGCGGAGGCGCTGCCGTCGTCGGAGACGATGGTGATGGTGCGCTCGCCGAAGGCCAGCGTGCGCAGGAACTGTGCGCGGAACGTGACGATCAGCCTGCCGCCATCGGGATCAGCCGTCACCTCGTAGTTGGCGGGATCCACCGTCACGCCGTCGATCTGCGCGGTGAAGTCGTCATACTCCTGGCGGAAGGTAACGCCCAGCGGCTTGTCGCCGGGTCTCCATACCCTCACATCGCCCACGATGCGCAGACCGATGGCGGGCAGGATGGTGTCCCCACGGGTGATCTCTCTGCCGGCAGCGGCGTCCAGATAATACTTGCCGCAGCCGGAGCAGTACCAGTATTCGATGTTGCCGTCGGCGGTGGAGGTGGCGTTGACCTTGTCCACGCGGCGCAGCAGGCCGCCGTGGTTCCCGGGTGCCGGATCGCCGAAGCTCTCGCCGCAATATCTGCACACCGCCGGAGCCTTGCAGGTGGCGGGAGTGCCCACGGTGTGGCCGTCGTTGACCGTGATCTGCACCTGGGTGCTGTTGCCGGCCCGATCGGTGGCCACGATGGTGTGGAGCTGGCTGTCCGCCTCAATGATATAGGTACTCCCCGCGGCGCGGCTGGGTACGCTGACAGCCGCTGTGCCGTCCACGGTGACGGTATCCAGATACGCATCGGTGACGGTGAAGGTCACGCTGCCGCAGTAGACCGCGCCGTCGTCCACACCGGCGATGACCGGCGCGGCGGCATCCAGCACCACGCCGTCGGACCGCAGATAGGTGACGTTGCCCGCCGCATCGGTGATCCGTGCATAGGCGATGAGCCTGTCGTCGGGGGTGATGGCCACAGGCGCAGTGTAGGGCTGGAGAGTCATGCCGTCCAGCTGTGCCGCGGTATAGTCCTCCTCGCTAAGCAGGTACTCGATGGCCGTCACACCGCTGGCCTCGTCCGCCGCCGTCAGCGTCACGGTCTGCCGGCTCTTGTAGAACAGGTCAAAGCTGATGGTATTCCAGAAGCTCTGCCACGCGTTGCGCTGGTCGATGCGGATCTCGCCGGTGGGATCGGTCTTGTCGATCTTGTAGGTGAGGGTGACGGACTCGGAGATATAACCGTCCGCCGTATTCTTCACATAGAAGGTCAGGCTGCCGGTGCCCGTCTCATCGGAGCGGGTCAGGCTGCCGCGCCAATCGCCGTTGGCGGTATTGGTGCCGGACACCTGCCAGCCGTCCGCCGCCGTCACCATGAAGTCCTGATTCGTCCACTGGCCGGTGCTGGCGGTATACTCCGCGCCGGTGGCGGTATACGCCCTGATGCTGGCGGTGATACCGGCGGGCTGGGTCAGGCTGTAATTGCCGGCTTTGCCGTTGGCGCTGTCGGCGATGGTAAACTCGGTAAAGCTGACGGGAATGTTATCGCCCGCAGCCACCGTGTCGAAGGTAGGCGTGCCGCAACGGAGCATCAGTGTCTCGCCGTCCGCCAGATTCACCAGCGTGGGCGTGCCCTCGATGGCGGCGGTGTTGAGGCCGTCATAGAGCTTGTCGCGGACGGTCAGACTGCCGATGCTCAGTGGACGCGCCGTGATGGCGGCGCTGCCGGAAATGGGCTGCGCGGTAAGGTTGTAGTTGGCCGCGTCGCTGCCCGTCAGGCCGAAGCCCGTAAAGGTCACGGTCCTTCTGCCCACGTCGGGACTGTCCGCGTTGGCCTGCCCCATCACCACCGACAGGTCGTCGCCGTCGATCTTGCCCACCATCGCCCTCTCGGGATAATAGTACCTGCACACGATGGCCGTGCTGCCGTCGTAGGTCTTGTCCTCCAGTGCAGGGGTGTGGAGCTGTATATCCTTCTGGCTGATGGTAAAGGTCCCCGTCTTTTCAATGCGGTCGTAGTGCTCCGTCTCCGCCACGGTCAGCCGCACGTTGTAGGTACCGGCGTCCTCGGGCGCTGCGGTGGTATAGGCGCCGGGGTCCGCGCCGTCGGGCTTGAACTCCCATGTCATGACGCCGTCGCTCTCCGTATTGGCGGAGGGCGTCACAGGCTCGCTGTCATAGATCTTGTCCATGGAGGCGATGTCAGCGTCCACAGTGGATCTGCCCACGGTCAGCACCACGGTGGTGGAGGCCGGCGCCTGATTGTCGCCGCCGGAGACATAGGTCTCGCCCAAGGGGTCATAGGACACGGTCAGGGTGTAGCTGCCCGCCGTCAGCGCCGTCAGGAAGCTGTTGGTCAGGGTGATGGCCAGCTGGCCGTTGGCGGATGCGCCGATCCGATACTCCGTATCCCTTACCAGCGCTCTGCTGCCCATGGTGATGCTTCTCACCGTGCTGCCGTTGTCCTTCACACGGAATACGCAGTCGTCCGCGGAGGCTTCAGCGAAGCTGACGCGCTCCGTGATCTGCTCCGCGTCGGTGTAGACCACCATGCCGTCGGCATTGACCACGGTAACGTTGCCCTCCCGGTCGATGGCCTTCACATAGAGGAAGCCCTTGCTGTTGGGAGCCACGGTAAAGCTGCCCCTGCCGTCGGTGTCCAGCGTCAGCGCCGTCCAGCCGTCGGCGGCTCCGGCGTCGGCTTCCTTGGTAAAAGCCGTGCCGCTCAGCAGGTACTCCGCCTTGTCCAGCCCCGCGCCCACATCGGCGGCGGTGACGCTGACCGTCTGTGTCTCCTTGAAGAACAGGCCGAAGGAAATACGGTTCAGGAAGTTCCTGAAGCTGCTGTTCCGGATGGTGATCTCCGCCGTGGGCGGCGTGTTGTCGTATGCGCCCACGATGCGCAGCAGGCTGTTGTTGAAGTCTGCCGTTACCTGAACGGTGTAGCCGGCGGCGTCGCTGCCGGTAAATCGCTGCTTTGTGGTCAGCGCACCCTGCTCCAGCTCCAGGCCGTCCTCGCCGGTGTAGCCCGGCAGCATGGTGACGCGGAGGGTGTAGGTCTGGCCGCTGCGCACCGTCCTTGTCAGGTCTGTCTCCTCCACGGCCACGCCCACATGGCTGGAAATGCGCATATCCACCAGACGGTAGAGGGTGAACGTCACGGTGGCCACGTTGCCCGCTTCGTCGGCGGCGGTGATGGTCACCGGCTTGCCATCACCCTCGCTCAAGGGCAGCTCATACCGGCCGCCCGCGTCGGGGCGCACCTCTGCGGCTGTGCCGCTGCCGTAGGACACGGTCACCTTTACCTCATTGGCGTCCGTCACGGTGTAGATCACGTTGTCCGTCACGTCCATGACCTGCCGCCCGTTCTCGGTCTTGAGCGCCGCGCCGTTCAGGAAGCCGATCACCGGCGCGGCAGTATCCGTTTCGCTGACGTCGCCGCAGCCGCACTTCTTCTCATGGGTAGTGGTGTCCCATTCATAGCTGTGGTTGGAATGGGGTCTCACCGTGTAGCCCTGGCTCATCAGGCTGCTCACATAACCGTTTTCCAGATGCTCGATCCCAAAGTAGGCATAGCCGGTCTTCAGCATATCCTTCAGCAGCTGGTCGCCGCCGCACTCGAGACCGCCATACTCGCCGCCGGACAGCTCACCCTTCGCGCCGATACCAAATTCCACGTTGCTGCGGAACTTACCGGCAGAGGCCACCAGCTTGCCGCCGTCCCCGATCGTAACCGCATTTCGGAACTCAGGCTCGCCGCTCTGTGCAGTCACGGTGAGCACACCGCCGCTGAGCACTTCGGTCTGATTTTCAACGGTGACGCTGCCGGTCAGTCCGACCGTACCGGCTTGCATCGTTATACGGCTTATCGTGCCGCCGGTCACCTCCGCCGCCGAAGTGCCGTCCCTGGTCTGGAGGTGCCCCATGGCCGCGCCGCTGGCGGTCAGCTTAGCGCTGCCGTACAGCTCCACATCGCGCAGCACGGTGCCGTTGACGGTCAGGTCCGCCGTGTCCCTGACCTGCATATTGCAGGATACCTCGCCGCCCGAAAGGATCACCGCCGCGCTGCCGCCGGCTGTGAAGGCGGTATTGCCGGCCTTATGGCCGTTGAGGTCCAGCGTGAACTTGCCGCCGTTGATGCTTACATCCTCCGCCGCGTCCTGATACAGCCTGACGGTATACAGGGCGGCGTCCTGCACGCCGGCAGAGAGGGTCTTGACTGCGGCCAGCGCCTCGCTCAGTGTCTTGTACCAGTCAACGCTGGCGCCGCTGCTGACGGAGGCCGTGAAGCTCTCGCCGCAGGCGCAGGTGCCGTCGCTGCGGATGCTGTGGACGTGACTGATGACCTTGACGTTGGTCAAATTGTCGGTTTTCCCCTGAATGAACTCGCTTATGTCGGTCCTGTAATAGACATACCCGCTCTTCAGCAGCTCGCTCAGTGTGCGGCCGGCGGCGATGCCAAGTTTTTTGTATGTACCGCCTGCCAGCTCGCCGACGGCCTCCTCTGCAAATTCCAGCAGTCCGTTGAATTTGGCTGTGGAATTGGGAACGACCGTCATCTTGGCGCCGTCCCCGATGCGGACGCTCCCATCAAAGACGGGAGCCTCCCGCACGCTCAGCTCGCCGCCATCCGCATTGACCTGACCGGTGACTTTCGCGTTGAAATGGACACGGACCTCACCGCCCGTCATATCGATGGTTCCCACGGTGCCGCCGTTCATGATCAGCAGCGCGTTGGCGCTCTCCACCTTGAAGGCCGACGCGCTGGCGTCGGGATAGAATTGCACGTTGGCGCTGCCCTGCAGCGTGATCCTGCCCAGCCCCTCCGCAGCGCTGACGGTCAGCGATGCACTGCTGACGGTCACGTCAGATACCAGCTTGCCGTTCTGGATGCCGATATCGGTCGTGCCGCTGATGGCCAGGCCGCTGGGCACGGTGGCCGTCTTGCCGTTGAGATCCAGCGTAAACCTGCCGCCGGTGATGCGCACATCCTCCGTCACATCCCGATGCAGCCTGACGGTGTAGCGGCTGGCGTTCTGCGCGTCGGCAGAGAGGGCCTTGACCTCGGCCAGCGCCCCGTTGAGCGTGTCGTATCCGGTGACCTCGCCCGCCGCGTCGGTCAGGGTAGCCACGAACTGGTACTGGCAGGTGCCGCATTTTCCGTTCGCATCGATGTCGGGGTGGCCGCAGGGCTCCAGCGTCACGTTGAAGACCCGGGACTCCGCCCGATAGCCGTGGAACGTCAGCTGGAGCTGGTACTGGCCGGTTTTCAGCGTGGTATTGCTGCTTACCGTAACGGTGCCGTTCCCGTCGCTGCTGACCTTAGGCGCATCCGCTGTCGACCACTCATCGATGGCGCTGGCGCGGTAATAGAGCTTGGCGTCGAATACCCAGCTCATGGCGCTGTCATACGCCGCCGTTACCTTCAGGCTGGGAATAGCGGGCGAGGTCTCGTAGACGGTCAGTGTGCCGCTCGCCGGTGTCTGCTGGATGATGCGCAGGGGTGCATCCACCACCTCGACCTCATGCAGCCGCTTCTGGCCGGGCACGGACGTCGTATCCGCATTGCTGTCATCCTGCCAGGCATCTGCGCCCAGCACCGACCGGTACGCTTTGCCCTCGCCCAGCAGATCCATCACGTTCTCATTCGGATCCATCAGGGTGATCATGCCGAAGTAGCCGCCGTTGAGCAGCAGCGTGCCGTCGTCATGCTGCACGATGCCGCCGCCGAATTTGCCGCTCTCGACGATGATCCTGCCGCCCTCTGCGGCATTGGGCACGCACGGCTGCCCCACCTTGATGGACGCGCTGTCCGTCAGGGTCACCTCGGCGGTCTGTGCCGCGAAGAAGTTGTTCTCAGCCACCGTCAGCTTCCTGCCGTTGAAGTCGATGGTAAAGGTGCCCGCCGCGATGGTGTAGTTCGCTTCCACCGCCGCATCCGCCAGCATCCTCACGGTGCTGCCGTTCAGACGCGCCGCCGCGTTGACGGCTTCCTCGAAGGTCCCATAGCCGGTGGTCACACCGGCGGCGTCCGTCACCGTTGCCGCCGCCACCTCCGCGCCGCAGTTGTTGCACTTGCCGTTGGTAACGCCCGCTCTGTGGTCGCAGACGGTGACCTCCAGACTCTGCGCCGGAACGTCATTCCTGACATAGGTGCTGTTGAGGAACTTGTATCCATCGGTCACGTTGTCAAAGTCCCGATAGGCCTCGCTGCCCTTGATGGACACCGTGTCCGGTGTGAACGCCGCGCGGCTGGCAGCGGTGCCGCCGGCAGCCTTGAAGCTGGCGACTCCGCTGAGCTCGATGGTGAGCTCGCCCATGTCCGTATGGTTGACGCCGTAGCTTATGACCGTCCCACCGTCCAGCCGCTCGGGATTGCCGATAGCGGTCACGCGGCCCGTGCCGTTGACGAACAGATTCGCCTCGCTGGCGTCCATCATATTGATACCGGCGCTGAAGCCGTTGGTCTCATTGGCGGAGGACCCGTTTGTCAGCTGGCCGCCGTTGGCGTTCAGCACGCCGCCGCTGTTGACCCTCACCTCACTGCGGCTGGTCATCTGCAGGCCGACGCTGGCAAAGCTGTCGCCGCAGGGAGCCACGCCGCCGCTGGCGTTCACCGCGGCATTTTCAATGACCGCGTTATTGCCCAGATAGATACCGCCGCTGATGGGCTTGATGCTGGAATTGAGATCCTGCACCGCCGTGCCGCCGTTGGCGTTCAGCACGCCGCCGTCGGAGACGCTCACGCTGTTGCCGGACACGCCGTAGCTCTGGAGGCCGCTGCCGCCGGTGGCGGTGACGGTGCCGTTCTTCACGGTCACGTCGCCGAAGATGCCGTAGCTGATGCCGGCGCTTCCGGCGCTGCCGCCGTCCGCGACCAGCTCCGCGCCGCCGTCCACATAGACAGCGCCCTTCACGCCGCAGCTGTCCTTGGCCTTTACGTTGCCGATGCCGCTGCCGTTGGCCGTCACCCTCGCGCCCTGCTCCACGCGCAGCGTATTGCCGCCCATGTAAATGGCCGCGCCGCTGGTGCCGTTGTCAGAGCTGGTACCGTAGTAGTTGACGGTCAGCTCGCCGCCCGTGTACGCATCATATGCATGCGCAACGGTCAAATTGCCTTCCGCGCGCCAGCCCAGACCGTTGACAGTCAGCGTGGCGTCCTGCCCCAGCCCCACCGTCACATCGCCCTTGGACCACACGGCGCACTCGTTGGCGCCGCCGCCTGTGATGCTGCACTTGCCCACCACCTTCACGGTGGTTCCGGCCGGCAGGATCAGCGCATTGGAGCCCTCGGCCTCGATCTGCACCTTGTACAGATACAAATAGTTCGCGCCGGCGACCCATCGGTATCCGCCGTTGGCATCCAGGGAGACCTGGTTCTCTCCCGTGGTCAGGTCAAGGCAGGTGACCTTCTTCACCGCGCCTGTCTGCGCCGCCGCGACGCTTTTGACGTCCCGGGTCACGGTGTAGGTGTCGCTGCCGCCCCGCTTCTGCTCCGTCCGTATCTGGCCGGACGCGGCGGGCAGGTTCTCCGCCATCGCCGCCCACGCCGTGGCGGGCAGCAGGGAAAATACCATCACCGCCGCCATCGCCACCGACAGGAGCCGTTTTTTCAAACTGCTGTTGTTCATCTCACTTCTCCTTCTTGCCCACTTGACTGCCTGCTTCTCACTTCTCTTTCTTGCTCATTTGGCTGCTTACGTCTCTCATCTGACCGATGCATCAGGTGCAAAATTTGTATCCGGCTGCCGGAAGGAACGATGATCGTCCAGATCGGTTAATTATCATTTTACCATGGGAATCGCACAGAAGCAACATTTTTTAACGCATTATCTTCACAAATGGCAAAAACCGCGATAGATGCACATTTTTTAACGGCATTTAACGGCCCCCGCAAATCGCCCCTTGACATCCTCCGGCGCAGTCATGATAATATACATATTGCAGCTTTGCAGGATTTCTTTCGAAGACCGTGAGGAGGAACGGACCCCATGGAGAATTACAAATTTTCGACCTTACCCTATCAGCGCCCCGATCTGGAGGCCCGCCGCACCCAGCTGGCCCGGTGGCAGGACGCCGTGGAGCAGGCGGAGAGCTTCGATGCGCTGCGTGCGCTGCTCTTTGAGATGGACCGCGCCAACGGTGAGCTGTCCACCCAGTGCGCCATCGCCCACATCCGCCACACTCTGGACACCCGCGACGCCTTCTATGAAGCGGAGATCCACTACCTGCAGGACACCCTGCCCACCCTGGGCGCCGCCGAGGTGGCGCTGAGCGAGGCCATCGCCTCCAGCCCCTTCCGCCCCGACATCGAGCGGGAGTTCGGCAGGCAGTATTTCGTCGCCATCGACCTGCAGAAAAAGCAGTTCTGCGAGGCCAACGTCCCCCTGCGCCAGCAGGAGTCCCGCCTGACCAACGAGTATCAGAAGATCATGGCCGCCGCCGAGATCCCCTTCGACGGCAAGACCCTGAATCTCTACGGCGTGCAGAAGTACTTCGAACACCCCGACCGCGCCGTCCGCGCCGCCGCGGTCAAGGCGTACTCCGCGTTCTACGAGGCCAACGAGCCCCGTCTGGAGGAGATCTGGGACGAGCTGATCCGCATCCGCAACCAGATGGGCAAAAACCTGGGCTATGAGAACTACATTCCCCTGGGCTACCTGGAGCAGGGCCGCACCGACTACGGTGAGAAGGAGGTGGCCTCCTTCCGTGAGCAGGTGCGCACCGTCCTCGTTCCGCTGTGCCAGAAGCTCTATGACGCGCAGGCCAAGCGTCTTGGCATCGACCATGTCATGTGGCACGATGAGAAAATGGTGTTCCCCGACGGCAACGCCGAGCCCGCCGGCGATGCGGAATTCATGGTCGAGACCGCCCGGAAGATGTACCACGAGATCAGCCCCGAGACCGGCGAGTTTATCGACTTCATGATCGACCACCAGCTGATGGACCTGGAGAACAAGCCCGGCAAGGCCTCCACCGGCTACATGACCAGCCTGCCCAGCCTGAAGGCCCCCTTCGTGTTCTCCTGCTTCAACCACACGATCTTCGACATGCAGGTCCTGACCCACGAGCTGGGCCACGCCTTCGCCGGCTACATGGCCATGCGCAGCCAGCCCATCTCGGACTATTACAGTGAGACCACCGACATCGCGGAGATCCACTCCATGTCCATGGAGCAGTTCGCCTACCCCTATGCCCAGTGGTTCTTCGGCGATCAGGCGGACAAGTTCCGCTTTGCCCATTTGCAGGAGGCGCTGACCTTTGTGCCCTTCGGCGTGGCTGTGGACGAGTTCCAGCACATCTGCTACGCCGATCCCCAGCTGACGCCCAGGGAGCGGACGTACCAGTGGCGCCTGCTGGAGGAGAAGTACATGCCCTGGCGCAAGTACGACAGTGACGCCTTCATGGAGCGCGGCGGCTACTGGTATCACAAGCTGCACATCTACCTCTACCCGTTCTATTACATCAACTATACGCTCACCACCATGGGCGCCATGGAGTTCAAGAAGAAGTACGCCGAGGATAAGGCGGCGGCCTGGCAGGACTACCTGAAGCTCTGCAAGACCGGCGGCAGCCGCAGCTATCTGGAAACGCTGCGCTACGCGGATCTGGCAAACCCCTTTGAGGAGGGCTCCGTCCAGCGGGCCTGCGGGTACGCGGAGGAGATCCTGCTGCAGCAGATCGCCGCGCAGGAGCGGTAAGCGGCAGGGCAGTCCCGGGCGGCGGCTCCGGAGGGGCTGTCCGGCAGCGGTATAAAAGCAGAGCAGGGCGGAGGACGCGGCAAGCGCCTCCGCCCTGCTCCGCCTCTGCGGGGAAGCGCGATGCGGTCTGCCTGCGTTTTTTGCTTGCCAACGGCGGGTGCCCGGCGTAGAATAGGCAGGAGCAACAAACGGAGGCGCAATATGGACCACGCGACAGACAAGACCTATCTTTTCGAGCAGATGCCCGTGCCGCAGGCAGTACGGCGGCAGATTTTGCCCTCCATCGCCAGCCAGATGGTGCTGCTGCTCTATAATCT
>OIXQ01000247.1_pt1 | contig 26306 bp, 24 predicted proteins | sample 1587791 | NCBI WGS metagenome assembly OIXQ01 (sample SAMN03283273) | human gut metagenome | biome: human-associated habitat; material: feces | host: Homo sapiens | place: Peru | collected 2012
GACGTTTTCAAAAATTCCTCGTGATGTTTTTGAAAAAACAACGGTATGTTTTTTTCGATACATTTCACCCTGTTTTTAGTGCTCAAACGAGGCGTTTCCGAGAGAAATAGCGTGCCGTTAAAACAGTGTTTTAATAGTGTTTTTTATTTCTCTGGAATGTTCTTCAATAATTCCAACAGATGGTTCCACCACATTCCGACAGTCTTGATTTCAATGCGTTCATTAGGAGAATGCACGTCTCTCAATGTCGGACCAAAAGATATCATATCCAAATTAGGATATTTCTCACGGAACAATCCGCACTCCAATCCAGCGTGAATAGCTGTAACCAACGGCTTCTTATGGAAAAGTTTCTCATAAGTTGACTGAGCAACCTTCAAAATTTCAGAATTCGTATTAGGTTCCCATCCTGGATAACCGTCACCTTGTTCTATTTCTGCGCCAGCCAACAAGAATACTGCTGCAACCTGATCGGCAATCATTTCTTTGCAAGACTCAACAGAACTGCGTTGGCTTGTTCCAACAAGAATGACATTGTTTTCTTTCATCTTGATTGAAGCCAAATTGGTTGAAGTCTCAACCAAACCTTCGAGGTCATGGCTCATACCAACCACTCCATGAGGACAAGCATACATAGAAAGTATGACATTGCGAGCAGTATCATTGTCGATGCAGAATGCTGGTTTGTCTACGGATTCCATCTCCAAACGAACATTTTTATCCACATGCTTCAACTCATTTTCTATGTCAGCTGCATAATGGTTCAACATGACTCTCACATTCTCTTTATCCTCTGGTTGCAATCCAATCACTGCATGAGCTTCACGGGCGATAGCATTTCTCAAATTACCTCCGTCTACAGAAGCCAATACGAAATCATAACCATTCTTCTTCAAAAGATACAAGAAACGGAACAAAACCTTGTTAGCATTTCCTAAGCCTTTATGGATTTCGCCACCTGAATGGCCACCATTCAAGCCCTTCACATCTATACGGAAATACAAGCGGTCAGCCGATGCTTCTTGCGGTTGATAGTGGAAATAAGCTTTTGTATCTTTACCTCCTGCACATCCCATGAAAATCTGGCCTTCGTCTTCACTGTCCAAATTCAACAAGAAGTTACCAGTCATGAATCCTGCTTGCAAAGCTTTAGCTCCTGTTATTCCGATTTCCTCATTTACGGTAAACAAACATTCGATAGGACCATGTTCAATATCATCAGACATCAACACTGCCATTTCTGCTGCTACACCGATACCGTTATCCGCACCCAAAGTAGTACCGTTGGCACGCAACCATTCACCATCAACAATGGTTTCAATCGGATCATTATCGAAGTCATGCTTGACATCACTATTCTTCTCGCACACCATATCCATGTGTGACTGCAAAACCACCGTTTGGCGATTTTCCATACCAGGAGTAGCCGGTTTAGAAATCAAAATATTTCCTATTTCATCTTTTTTATATGCCAAACCGTGCTTCTTGGCAAAATTCTCTAAAAAAGCAATCATTTTGCCTTCTTTGGTAGAAGGACGAGGAATTTGTGTTACTTCATGAAAGCATTTCCAAACAATTGCCGGCTGTAAATTTGTAATTTCCATCATATTATTTTAAGTTTAATAACGTTAATGTATCATGTTTTTCAAGCTTAAAACGAAAAAAAGTAGAATTAAATGCGAAAAAGCTACTTTATAATCGCTGAAACGCTTATATTTGCGTCCACAAATATAATGAAATATGATAGAAACGTTATTACTGACAGTCATAATTATTCTTATTTGCGTAGTTTTATTATGCATAAAAGTGCTTTTCAAAAAGAACGGACGCTTTCCCAACACTCATATCGAAGGGAACAAAGCGTTACGGGGAAAGAAGATATATTGCGCAAAGACAGAAGACCGTTTGCAATACGAGCATAAAAATTTATTTGAGCGATTAAAAGAATGATTAGAAAAAAACAAAAGTAAATATTCACATTTTATGAAGAACATTAATTACATTATCAATGGCGTATTAGCTGTAGCAGTTGTCATTCTGTTTGTAATGCAATTTTCCGGCAAGAAGGAAACGAGTGTATCAAGCCCGGCTGTTTCAGCAGGAGAGGGAGCTATTGCAGGTAAATTACCCATCGCATACGTAAATGTTGATTCTTTGTTGGAGAATTACAATTATGCGAAAGACTTAAACGAAATCATTTTAAAAAAAGCGGAAAACTCAAGAGCCAGCGTCAACCAAAAGGCTGCTTCTTTACAAAAAGAGATGGAAGAGTTCCAACGCAAAATAGCTAACAATGCTTTCTTGACACAAGAAAGAGCAGAACAGGAACAACAACGCTTGTTGAACAAACGCCAAGAATTGCAAGATTTAGATACACGCTTATCCCAAGAATTGATGAGCGAACAGCAAAAATTGAACGAACAGTTGAGAGATTCTATCGTATCTCAATTAAGAATCTTCAATAAAGACAAAGGATTCCAGGTAGTATTGAGCAACACAGGCGGTGACAATGTTTTATTGGCAGATGACGTTTATGACATCACAGCAGCCTTGTTAGAGTACTTAAACAAAAATTACGCTACAAAATAATAACGACGTTTGTACAAAGGGTAATTTTCTTTAACTACTCACACTTGCAAAAGACATAGCGTGTGCACAGGTGATTTTCATTCATCCCTTTGCACACGTTTTTTAGTATTCCTATCCTTGGTTATATACAAAAACAGATATCATGCTTAGTAAAAACAAAATCAAACACATCCACTCTTTAGAGCTAAAAAAGAACAGAAACAATGAACAAGTATTCGTGGCAGAAGGGAACAAATTGGTGTCGGACATGCTGCCCCATTACGCTTGCCCTCTTTTGATTGCCAAGCCCTGTTGGATGGCGACTCAAGGTGATATCAAGGCGGATGAATTGATTGTTGCAGACGATGAAGATATCCGCAAGGCAAGTTTCTTAAAAAACCCACAAGACGTATTGGCCGTCTTTAAAATTCCTTCTTGGAAAATCGAAGAGATAAACCCGCAGGATGAACTAATCCTAATGTTGGATGGCATACAAGATCCCGGCAACTTGGGCACTATCGTCCGTTTGGCAGATTGGTTCGGCATTGAACATGTCGTTTGCAGCCAGGACACCGTCGATGTCTTCAATCCAAAAGTAGTGCAATCCACGATGGGAGCTTTGGCTCACGTAAAGGTTCACTACACGGACATAGCAACGTATTTAGAGCAACAGAAAGAACATAACACGCCCATATACGGGACATTCTTAGAGGGAGAAGATATTTATGAGAAAGATTTATCAGGAAATGGCATAATTATCATGGGTAATGAAGGGAATGGAATCAGAAATGAGCTAAAGGAAATGATAAACGAGAAATTATACATTCCTAATTACCCACAAGGTCGGGATACGGCAGAGTCACTTAATGTAGCAGTTGCTACCGCTGTTATCTGTGCGGAGTTCCGTCGCCGTAAAAGGATTCAATTGTAAATGTATCAGCATATAATTACATCCTTGCTGAAATGTATATGGTAATTGATTCTGCAAAATAGAAAGTAATTCTGGATAAGATAACGGAAGACGGGCTTGCAAACAAGTATCTAATATTCCAGGCCATTCTGTGACTTTGTCTTTAGGCAAAAGCATTAAGACCCCATTCAGAAATGAAGTAGCTGCAATTTCTTCCTTTAAAGGATGGATTCCTATGCAGTTTCCTTCTGAATCAAACGACACGAAGCTCATCGGGTAAATCCGACCCGCATAAATGTAGTGTGCAGCCCAATGCCTTATTTCCATTTTTATTTTATATCTTCAGCGGATTGGATGGAAAGAGATTTATAATTGTAGCGGGTCAATGAGATACTATCAGCATAGACTTTATAATGATTATAACCTCCGTTATCCATACGGATATAACCATAGACACGCATAATGCGTTTGGTCGGAATAGACTTTAACGTAGTCGTATGATAGCCATCTTTGGTTATCATTTCATTTACGGTCAAGATTGTATCTCCTTGATCCACACAAATACGTAATTCTGGCTTATGCTTCATTGAGGGTGAAATACCCCACATCTTCATTTTCAAAGAAAAAGAGCTTCCTGACGGGAAAGGATCTTTCGGCTCCACACGGAACAAAGTTCCATTAAAAGGTTTCATTTTATCAGAGAGGGTCAAGTAAGGACGCCTCGGCCATATATCTATTGAATCTTGCAAAGAAGAAGAGGTGAAAGCCTTTTCCACATTTCCTAAGGCGGAGATCCGGTTATCCACATCCTTTGCAATCATGTTATAGACTTGCATGTAACGATCCAAATTCCGGGCATACCACATCACCGAACTGTCATATTCAGCACGAGTGATATGATACTTCCTAAACACAGCCTCATAAAGAGCCAATTTATGAGCATCATCATTATAGGTAACTTTGTCTGAGTTTATCAATGCCTCAGCAATTTCCATGTCCGTCACCACCGCTTTCATCTTTTTTTGGGAAAGAATGCCATCTGGCACCGGACTACAAGATGCCAAGCCAAGCAACGCACACAAAAATCCTCTTATAAAAACCTTGTTACCCATCATGAAATATGCTTATTCCTTGCTTAAGCTCTTAGATAATGTATTACGATAAAACAACAGCAATATAAAGACGGCTACACAGATTGCTGAATCTGCCAAATTGAATATCGGACGGAAAAAGATAAAGTGTTTTCCTCCCCATATCGGCAACCATTGTGGCAAATCCGTATCAATCAATGGGAAATAGAACATGTCAACCACTTTACCATGCAACCATGTACCATATCCTCCGTCAGCAGGGAACAACGTAGCAACCTGTCCATAGCTATGATCGAATATGACTCCATAAAAAACCGAATCAATGATGTTTCCCATTGCGCCTGCCAAAACCATTGCTATGCAAGCTATGAAACCAAACGAATAGTTTTGTTTTATTATCTTATATAAGTAATACCCTATAAACCCAACTGCAACAATCCTAAAAAGAGACAGGAACAGTTTTCCTATAACTTCAATGCCAAATGCCATTCCTGGATTCTCGGTAAAACAGATATAAAACCATGGGGTTATCTCAATGCTCTCATGTAAGGGCATATGAGTCTTTACCCAAATCTTCAATATTTGGTCTAAAAGAAGGAGCAGTATTACAATCAACACCGCTCCTTTACCTTTTGTATAATTCATACTTATTTAGCGCCTCCTTGTTTTGCTTCAATACTTAATGTAGCATGAGGAACTGCACGGAGTCGTTCCTTCGGAATCAGTTTTCCTGTTTCCCTACAAATACCGTAAGTCTTGTTTTCTATTCTAATCAAAGCGGCTTGTAAGTTCTGGATAAATTTCATTTGACGCTGCGCCAAACGACCTGATTCTTCTTTTGAAAGAGTTGTAGCCCCTTCTTCTAATACTTTAAATGTTGGAGATGTATCAGCAATATCGTTTCCGTCCGTATTAGTTATTCCACCTTTCAACATCTCATAGTCTTTTTTTGCTTTGTCAAGCTTACTTAGAATTATAGCCCGGAACTCTTCAAGTTCTGCATCCGAATATCTCGTTTTTTCTGCCATGGCGATTTTAAATTTATCAAGTTAAACAACTAATATTTTTATGATGGACTGAGTTGTGATTCTTTAGAACCTGCAACTCAATCCTTCTTTTATTTTTGCACAAAGATAATATTTAATTTATATTCTTTCACTCTGATAACAGAAATATCACGAGAAAAGCTTATTCTTAAGCTTTTACTACCAGAACATCCAAAGTGAAATCTTCAAAATCCAAAGTTGTCGCATTGGCTATTGGCTCACTCGTTATTTCTATCGATTTAGCCAATACTTGGTTTGAAATATACTCTCTGAATGACTGAATAGCCCCATCCATCTCTGTTGCAGATGCAATCTTTATAATTACTTTGTCTGTAATATCAAAGCCACTGCTCTTACGTATATTTTGTACACGGTTGACCAGTTCTCGTGCCAAACCTTCTTTCTTCAACTCTTCAGTCACTGTAATATCCAACGCAACTGTAAGACGGCCTTCATTTGCCACCAACCATCCTGGGATATCTTCGGATATGATTTCAACATCTGCACGGTCGATAACCGCATCTACACCATCAACTTTAAGCGTGAATGTTCCCGCTTTTTCAAATGCATTGATATCTTCTTGACTCATCTGTTGAATAGCAGCAGCCAATGCCTTCATGATTTTGCCGTAACGCGGACCTAATTTTTTGAAATCAGGTTTGATTTTCTTTACCAAGATACCTTCCGTATTATCAACGAAACGCATTTCTTTCACGTTCACTTCGTTTAATACCAAGGCTTTGACAGCTTCCAATGCGCTTCTTTGATGTTCGTCCAATACCGGAATCATCAGATGCTGCAACGGCTGGCGAACTTTGATATTGACTTTTCTACGAAGAGCCAAAACCATTGATGAGATACTTTGAGCCATTTGCATACGTTCTTCAAGATCCTTGTCTATCAACTCCTCATGGCAAACAGGGAAGTCTGATAAATGAACCGAAGCAACGTGTTCACGACCTGTCACTGCAATCAAATCCCCAAACAGTTTATCAGCATAGAACGGAGCAATAGGAGCCATCAACTTAGCTACTGTTTCCAAGCAAATGTATAATGTCTGGTAAGCTGAAAGTTTATCTTCGGTCAGACCACCACCCCAGAAACGACGGCGATTCAAACGTACATACCAATTACTCAAATTATCATTTACAAAGTCAGAAATAGCACGACCGGCACGAGTCGGTTCGTATGTGTTCAAATAATTATCCACATCTTTCACCAACGTATTCAAGAGAGAAATAATCCAACGATCTATTTCTGGACGATTTTCCCATGCTACCTCAGGCTGGGAATAATCAAATCCATCTACATTTGCATACAAAGCAAAGAATGAATAAGTATTATATAATGTGCCAAAGAACTTACGACGAACCTCTTCAACTCCTTCGATGTCAAACTTCAAATTATCCCAAGGAGAAGCATTGGTTATCATATACCAACGCAATGGATCTGAACCATATTTATCAATAGTGCTGAACGGGTCTACGGCATTGCCTAAACGTTTGGACATCTTGTTTCCATTCTTATCCAAAACCAAACCGTTCGATACGACATTCTTATATGCTACGCTATCGAATATCATTGTAGCGATTGCATGAAGAGTAAAGAACCATCCGCGAGTTTGATCCACACCCTCAGCAATGAAGTCGGCAGGATAATAAGTACGTTCGTCTACCAATTCTTTGTTTTCAAACGGATAGTGCAACTGTGCGTATGGCATAGCTCCTGAATCAAACCAAACATCAATCAAGTCGGTTTCACGTTTCATAGGTTTGCCACTCTCTGAAACCAAGATGATATCATCGACGTACGGACGATGCAAATCTATCTTTTCGTAATTATCCCTCGAATATACACCCGGTTCAAATCCCCAATCCTTGTAAGGGTTGCTCTTCATGAATCCGGACTTGATAGATTTCTCTATCTCCTCATACAATTCTTCAACTGAGCCAATGCACTTCTCTTCACCTTCTTCACTTCTCCATATTGGAAGTGGTGTACCCCAATAGCGAGAACGGCTCAAGTTCCAATCATTCAGATTTTCCAACCATTTGCCAAAACGTCCTGTACCCGTAGATTCCGGTTTCCAGTTGATGGTTTTGTTCAGTTCTATCATTCTATCCTTACATGCGGTTGAACGGATGAACCAGCTATCCAAAGGATAATAAAGGACTGGTTTATCTGTACGCCAACAGTGCGGATAATTGTGGACATGCTTTTCAATCTTAAATGCTTGATTGCCTTGCTTCATCTTCATGCAGATGTAGATATCAAGCGTTTCAGCTGCTTGTGCTGCCTTCTCATCGTACTTCCCATCTACTGTAAACTGAGGATCATAAGCATTCTTCACCCAGCGTCCTTGATATTCTTTATACAATTCCAAATTCACACATTCAGAAACGAATTTATCATCAAGTTCATCCAACAAGTAAAATTTACCTGTCAAATCCACCATTGGGCGAGTCTCTCCCTTTTTGTTTATCATAAACAAAGAAGGAATGCCGGCAGCTTTTGCCACAAAAGCATCATCAGCACCGAATGTAGGAGCAATATGAACAATACCTGTACCGTCTTCTGTTGTTACATAATCACCGGAGATTACTCGGAATGCCTTAGAGGAAGCATCTTTCCAAGCTCCTGTTTCTTCATCCAACTCTACAGGTTTAACCCAAGGCATTAGTTGTTCGTATTCCATTCCAACCAAATCCGGACCTTTATATTCTCCGACAACCTTAAATGGAATCAGTTTATCACCCGGCTTGTAGTCTTCCAATGCCAAGCCTTCAGCCTTTTTATTGAAATGTGTATACAGTAACGCTTTTGCCAAGACAACAGTCATTTTCTCTCCTGTATACCCATTATACGTTCGGACAGCTACATAGTCAATTTTCGGCCCCACACACAACGCCGTATTAGATGGCAATGTCCATGGAGTAGTAGTCCAAGCCAAGAAATAGGGAGTTCCCCATTGTGCCATTTCTGACTTGGGATCCTTTATTTTGAATTGCCCAACTACCGTTGTATCTTTTACGTCACGATAACACCCAGGCTGGTTCAATTCATGTGAACTCAATCCTGTACCTGCGGCTGGAGAATAAGGCTGGATAGTATATCCTTTGTATAATAAGCCTTTATTATAAAGTTGTTTCAACAACCACCACAATGTTTCAATATAACGATTGTCATAGGTAATGTATGGATTATCCAAATCCACCCAATATCCCATCTTCTGTGTCAAGTCAGTCCACTCACGAGTGTATTTCATCACCTCCTTGCGACAAGAAGCATTATATTCATCTACCGAAATCTTTTTACCGATGTCTTCTTTTGTTATACCCAAAGCCTTTTCTACACCCAGCTCAACAGGAAGTCCGTGAGTGTCCCAACCGGCTTTACGACGCACCAAATAACCTTTCATCGTTTTATAGCGGCAAAAAATATCTTTGATGGAACGAGCGATAACATGATGAATACCTGGCATACCATTGGCTGAAGGAGGACCTTCATAAAAAACGAAAGAAGGATGGCCTTCTCTTATTTCCAAACTCTTGTGAAAGACGTCACCGTCCTGCCATTTCTTAAGGATTTCCTTATTCACGTCCGATAAGTCGAACTTAGAATATTCGGTAAATTTCTTAGTCATATCGTGATGTTATTTATTAGCTAATATAAATTACGGCCGCAAAGATAATGAATATCCGCCAAAACTGCCGTATTGTTTTCAGATTTTCGTTCCAATGATTCTTTTATTTCATCTCAACAGAATTTCTGAAACAGTTCGACTGTTATGACGGATAATCGTTTTCGCCTTTTATTTTTCCGTTTTATACCATGATGCATACATATGGTAATTTCGGGCAATTTTCTGATTAATCTCTTTTGATTGTTCCGGGTCTACTTTCTTGACGAATTTCGCAGGTACTCCTGCATAGATACTTCCCGGTTCAACAATAGTATTGCTCAATACGACAGAACCGGCAGCAACAATGGCACCTTCACCTATCACAGCATGATCCATCACAACAGACCCCATTCCTATCAATGCGCCATGACAAATTTTCGCTCCATGAATCGTAACGTTATGTCCAATAGAAACATCATCGCCTATCTCTATGGTTGACTTCTCATACAATGTGTGTAACACTGAGCCGTCTTGGATATTCACACCATTCCCTATACGGATGGAATTGACATCACCACGCAAAATAGTACCAAACCAAATACTGCATCCATCGCCTATTATTACATCACCAACGATTGTTGCATTATCTGCCAAAAACGTATCTTTACCAATGATGGGAGTAAATCCTCTCACCGATCTAATCAATGCCATATCTTTTTAAATTTCTTCTGTTTTCTTTTTCAACCAAGCTTTTTCCTCTTCTGTCAAATACGGGCTTAGTTTTTCATAAACCTCTTGATGATATTTGTTAAGCCATGCGTGTTCACGAGCCGACAACATAGATACTTGTACCAAGGTTGTATCAATATAGCAGAGCGTCAATGTTTCCATTCTTAAGAACTTGCCATATTCTGTTTCACAGTCTTCCACAACCTCTATCATGTTTTCTGTACGGATTCCATACTGTCCTGTGCGGTATAATGCCGGTTCGTCACTCATCACCATGCCTGCCTCGATGACCACCGGGTTCTCCTCCATACGGATGCTTTGCGGACCTTCATGGACATTCAAGCAGTGGCCGATGCCATGGCATGTACCATGCAGATAATTGATTCCTGCATCCCACATAGGCTTACGGGCTAATATATCCAATTGAGAACCTCTCATTCCTACCGGGAATTTACATTTTGCCATATCGATTGTACCTTTAAGAGCCAAGGTGAAATCTCTCTTCATTTGCTCTGTAGGTTTGCATAAAGCGATAGTACGAGTCACATCTGTCGTTCCGTCCAAATATTGTCCACCGCTATCCAACAAATAGAGGTTATCCGGCTTCAGTTGCGCATCTTGTTCAGGAGTAGAAGAAACAGCATAATGTACTACAGCTCCGTGAGGCCCATAACTTGAAATAGTTTCAAAACTATCCATGATATACAAAGGTTGTTCCGCACGGAAAGCAGTTAATTTTTTGCTTGCGCTTAATTCCGTCACCTTATTTCCTGCGGCCATCTCTTGTTCCAACCAATAGAAGAATTTCGTCAATGCGATGCCATCCTTCAAAACAGCGTTACGGTATCCTTTCCGTTCGGTCGGGTTTTTAATACTCTTCAACGTATTGGCAGGAGAAATACCTTTGATGATTGTTACACCTTTTGGCAAAGCATTACAAATCGCTTTATTGGTATGCGCTGTATCCAAATAGACAGTAGTAGTTTCTGGCAATTTAGATAAATAATGACAAATACGTGAATAATCAGCCAACACAACCCCATCTTTCTTCAAGCGTTCAGCAATCTCTGCAGGCACTTTCTTAGGATTGATGAAAAGGACATTCTCCTCTTGTGAAACAAACATATAAGCAATAGCTACTGGATTGCAAGTAACATCTGTTCCTCTAAAATTACAAGTCCAAGCCACTTCGTCCAAAGCAGAAAGAATTGTACAATCTGCTCCTGCTTTATGGAGCATCATATTTATATCAGTAAGTTTATCTTCAGTTGATTTACCACTAAATTCTATCGGCATGTCAAACACCATGTCTTCTGGAATAGCAGGACGGTCAGTCCAAATAGCGTCAATCAAGGCTGCTTCTGAATTCAAAGATATGTGCTTCCGCTTTAATTGTACTTCCAATGCATCAGCTTCTTCAGCACTATATGTCTCTCCATTCAAGCCAACTGTATCACCAGCAGACAACTCTGACAACAGGAAATCAGTAATAGAAGGAGTTCCTTCAATTTTCAACTTATATAAATCGATTCCTGTACCAGCCAATTGGTCTTCAGCTTGCAAAAAATAACGAGAATCTGTCCATAGACCTGCTTTATCCAAAGTTACAACCACTGTTCCTGCAGATCCTGTGAAACCAGAAATCCACACTCTGTATTTCCAACATGCACCCGGATATTCGCTCATGTGCGGATCGGTTGTCGGAATAATATAAGCAGAGATGTTATGCTCTTTCATTACTTTCCTCAAATCGGAAAGACGTTCAACAATCTGTGTTTTCATTGCATATTTTTTATTAGTTATGATGCAAAGATAAACATTTCAATTGAACTTTGTTCATTTCACCATATCTTCTTCGATAAAGTTCGGAACCAAATGAATGATACGATTCCTTTTAAGATACTTGATATACAGATTGCCCACCATACGCCTTCTATTCCTAATCCTATGGCACCCAAAAGCATAGCCAAAGGAAGCCGGAGTGTATTAAACACGATACTAGTAACTGCTGGCGGTACAGTACGACCTATGCCATAAAACAGTCCTTGCATCGTAATTTCCAACATCAGGAACATCATGGAATAGCCATCGATACGCAAAAAGAGACCTCCTGCCATATAGGCTTCTCTCTCCGGAACCACGATTGAAAAAATCTCATTACCATAAAAGACATAGAGGAATGTACAAAAGACACCAAAGATAGAAGTCATCATCAAAGTCGTCCGGTATGCAGCTTCTACCCTGTTTCTCTTCCTTGCAGCATAGTTTTGTGCTGTAAAGGCACTCAGTGCCGTACTGAATCCCTGTGATGTATTCCACGCTATAGCCTCAATCTGACCACCGGTCGTCAGTGCGACCAATCCATAATGACCGCCATAAGTGGAAGCCGTTCTTCCCATCAACATATTGATGACCGCAAAAAAGCTATTCAATAATGCTACAGGAATTCCTATACGCACGACCTTCAATGTATACTTCCATTTCAAAGGAACAAAAAAGTGGAAATCATCCCACAATTTGTTCCTCACTTTCAGTTGATAGACAAACAATAATATCACCATACATTGAGATAGCCACGTGGCATAAGCAGCACCTGCCGTTCCCCATCCAAAGAGTAAAATGAATAAGGGATCCAGTAACATATTCAATGCCAATCCCGCACCACTGATATAAAATGGTATCTTACTCAAACCAGCGGCATTGTGTACTCCTGTAAAAGCAGAAGCCAAAAACACAAACGGGAAAGCCGTACTGACGATACGTAGATATTCCACTGCCTTGGCGGATATCTCAGGGCTTAATTTATACAACGACACAATGGGGGTAGCTAATGAAAAAAAAATGACTCCCCACATCAATGAAAAAATCAAAGCCAGTGTCAAGTTATGCGCAGCATATGCCTTCGCTTCCTGTTGATTTCCAGAGCCAATGGATTGCCCCACGGTCACTTCCGCTCCAACTTTATTCAACAACGAAAAAGATTGGAGCATCCAAGTCAATATACCTACAGCTCCTATGGCAGCAACTGCTTCGCTACCTATTCGACCTACCCACGCCATGTCCGTCAGACTATAAGCCATCTGGACGAAAGAAGTTCCCATTATGGGTATTGCCAGGTTAAATAATTGCTTCCGAATCGATCCTTCCGTCAGATTTTTTACTGATTGCATTTTTTTATATTAAATCATACCCAACATATGACTGCGGGACAATAAGCATGCCCCCATCAACCCTCCTTTTTCTCCTAATTGCGACACTACTAATTTTGTGTCTTGATTCACTAAATTTAATGAATACTTCCGCACTGCACTCTGCATAGGCAAACGAAGATATTCCTGTGTCGCAGATAAAGGTCCACCGATAATCACAAGTTCCGGATTAAGCACATTGATAAATCCTGCAGTCCATCTGCCTAACACATACCCAATATGCTCAACCATCTCTATTGCCAATACGTCTTCTTTCAGCACTGCCTCCACGAAGTCAGACAAAAGGAATTCTCCATGTTCCCTAAGCATATCAGCCATGATAGTTGTACTCCCTTGCTCCAAGCGTTCTTTCAATATGCGTTCCACTGCATATCCTGAAGCCTCTGTTTCCAAACATCCTTTCTTGCCACAATTACAGATTACTTCATTATCAACAGCACAAATATGTCCTATCTCGCCTGAAAAACCAGATTTACCATAGTATATTTTTCCTCCTATGATTATTCCAGCCCCTAATCCCCAATTCAGATTAAGGAACAAAATGTTTTTTTCATCTTTAACAGCGCCCATCATGTATTCACCATAAATCATGGAACGTGAATCGTTTTCCAAATAGACAGGAATTCCCAAACGCTCTTCCAATACTCTTGCCAAAGGACGTTGATTAAAATAGAAATAGGAATAAGAGTATCCTTTTTCCGAATTAACACGCCCCGCAATGTTCACACCTATCTGCAATATCTTTTGGCGTGGGATATCCAAACCTGCAATATAATCTTTAATAATCAGAGATAACGCATCCAGTGCCTCGGTGGTATCTTCCAAGTTATAAGGCACTTCCACCGGTTCAGAAACCATTTTACCACGAAAGTCAATTGTCGCAAGTTGAATTTTCTTACGCTGGATATCTACTCCGACAAAATAGCCAGACTTCGGATTTAAACCATAAATATTAGGCTTTCTTCCTCCATTGGTATTCTGTTTGCCTAAATCTATGAGGAATTGCCTATCTATTAATTCGGATACAAATTTGGTTACCGTCGGTATACTTATATCCAATTCCTTCGCCATATCTGCTATGGAGGCGGAATCTGTCATAATCAATAACTGCATGAGTCGTTTCTTCAATACAGTACTTTTATTATTACCTTCTTGCATTTGGAAAATCGTATCCATACTATATAGTTTTATTATGATTATTAAAAATTTTACTACTATTTATATTTCCAGCCCTCTATTTTGCCCAAAACTGGAGTTTTTTATAATACTTGTTAGTGTCCCCACAAACTTAATACATTTTTTTATTCAAAACAAAAAAATAATCACAATTAATTTAATAAATAAGCGTAAATAAAAAAGCGGGTATCATAATTGCGAACGGTCGTTTTATCTTCCGAGTTTATCCTCAGCACTTTATGTTTGATTAATGATGGTGTTTTAGACAACCATTGTTTCAAAAAGCATTTGACGTTTTTGAAAAAACAACGATATGTTTTTTAGATACATTTTATCTTATTCTTTGATGTAAATTTTCCTGATTAACCAGTCTGGATTTATCCTTAAGTAAGCATTCAACCACTTCCAACCCCTTATATTAAAGGACTGGAGAGTCATTGATTTTTTTGTTTTAACTTTTATTTGTATGAAATTATAGTGCGACAGCACCAGGAAGAAGTTTTTCATAGTCCTTCTCGCCTTCTATCAATTTGCGGAAGACATAGGTAAAATACTCCTTCACATTGAGACCAACATTCTTGCATGTCTCAATGAGCGTATGGTATTTCAAGGCTGACTTGATGCCATCCTCACTACTGAAGAACAATGAATTTTTCCTTTTTACTGTAAATGGACGGACTGCTCGTTCCGCCAGCATATTGTCTATAGTATAATGACCATCATTACGATACTTAAGAAGGTCATTCCAATTAGAGGTTACATAAACCAATGCTTTACGCATCATTTCGCTGTAATGATATCGTTGGGGATTACAGAGCAGCTCATTTGCCTTTTTGTAAATCAGACCAAGTATCTTACTAACATCCTTATTGATGCCTTCGTTTCTTGATCTGTTCCGGTGTGTAACGGTTGAGCAAACATTCCGCTTCTACTTGGTAAAGCATCGCTATCAATTGTACAAACCTGTCTGCGTTATCGTCTTTGCAGGACTTGTAAACAGACTCAAACTTATTGCGGACATGAGCACAACACATCAGATGCTCATTGGCAGGATTGTCCTTGGTGAGTTCCTTGTATACCACATAGCCATCCGACTGAATGGTACCAAGAAAATCACCCAAGAAAGCCTGAATAGGTCTTTTACCTCGGCTGTCATTCTCGTCATTGTCATAGAAGAAGTAAGTAATCTGCTCCGCCTTGTTCACAAGAACCCACACATACTTCTTAAAGTACCGTCCAAGACGTGTTTTGTCACCCATAAACTTGATCCTTACCTTTGTCCAAGTTTCATCTATATTAAGAATGGACTTTACTTTAAGCAGACGTTTTCTTAGAAGATGAAGTATAGGAGTTAACATCTCTGCTCCTTGCGCCAACCAGTTTCTGTTTGTATTGCGACTTATCTGCAATTTGTCCAGAACATTATGCACAGACTGCCTGTATATGGGCGTCATCAACATGAAGTGATCAACAACCAAATCTGACAAGAACTCAGGAGTGCAATGTGTTGAAGGTATGACATTCAAATTCGGACGACGACCATCCTCCTTGTCCTTTGGATGATAGTACTCATGACGTATGCCATACTTATCCTCATAGACGGCAACCTTGAATACCGTACACTCAACGTAACTTTTCTTGGTATATTCTTCAATATCCTTGTAGCCTATGAACTTCATATCTTCAGGGGCTCCATCCAAAGACGTTTCAAGGACGGTGGTCTTAGCTGCGTTCATACGGTTGTATTTCATTCCGTCTCTTTTTGAACGGCTAAGATTTTCAGACTCAACCTTTGTCTGGTCTATCCCATTGTCAACTGATGAAGACGTAGACGAAGAATTGTTGTCATCATCATCCTTTGACGACCATTCGTCACGCTCTCGCTGGCGGTCTTTCCTTACACTTTTGCTTCTATTGCTCTGCTTCAGGCTTTTGGAACAATATGTCTCTTGATTACTTCGATTCATACGATTGTTCAATTCATCACGATCCTTGACGGCCTTATCATACGCACACTGAAGTCTGTCCATTGACTCCTGCAATGAGGCTATCGTTGCATTCTGAGAACTTATCGTTTGGCGAAGTGTATCTATCGTCAGCTTAAGGCTACTTATCATAGCCTTAAGCTCCGTTATTGTATCAATGAATTCTTGTCTCTCCATATCAGACAATGACATTTCCGCCTTGGATTCTATCTCCAAAGCTTCCATATAATGCGCTTGCATTATCATCTTTTCCTCTGTCTGATCTTGATTCTTCATAGTACAAATATACTGAAAAATATCGGGAAAACAGCATGATAATACAAGTTATTTTACTGACCATCAGTTAATTAACATAAATCCTAAGCTCTCTTATTATTGGGCATTCAAGTAAGGCAACCAGATATTTAAAGTCTAATTCATACACTATTTCATGGTTCTTCATTACCGGCTTCATAAACTTGTACCCTTTCTCATAGGTTATGTCGTAAAGGACACGTTTATGATTCTTGTATCTTATGATTTTAAGCATACGACGGTCTTTCGACATAAATATATAGGCATCACCATTATATGGATCCAAATCGAGAGCTTGCACTTCTGTAAACAAACGATATTTGCCATATCTCATATTGGTTATACCTTCTATATACCACAATTTGGTTCCTCCATTTATCGCAAGCATAATACCTCCAACTTCCCTACCAAGTCCTTAAGACTTTTATAGTCTAAATTCTTATGCTGAAAATACATGCCAGTGGTTGACCTTATCTGTATTGTAAACAACGGAACTTCTGATTGTATCAAATCTTCATGTTCGATAACTTGATTATCAATAACGCAAGATTCTGAACTTGAATCCTGAACTTGGAGTGCACCATCCTTATCTACGATATCAACGGCATGCACCTTCACCTTATGACGGTTCTTGTACCACCTCTCAAACTGAGAGTAAACGATACCATTCTTTTGACAAAAAGAAACAATTGATATTCCACTTGTCTTTGACTCCTGGTTGTAAAGTTCCAGTATCCTTTTAAAATCTTCGCTGCTTGCCATATTCTTTGTTTTATGTTTTGCAGCGCAAAGGTATTCGATTTCATACTTACATCCATAGAAGCAATTGAGTGCTTACTATCCTTAACGAACACTTCTTTGTCTAATCAACGAATCGTATGAAATATAAAGGCGGTGCGCCAACAATTATTTGACACACCGCCCTATTTCCTTACCTGAAAATTATTCAGCTGGAACCGCTTCTACTGCCTCTGTCGCTGTTGAATCAATAGCGGCAGGAGCTGCTGTTGTATCGTTTGCTGCAGGAGCTACTTCTTCTACTTGTTCAGATACTTCTGTTTCTGCTACTTCAACTGGTTCAGCTGTTTTGTTGTTACAAGAAGCGAAAGATACTGCTGCAATAACTGCAGCAAAAGCAACTAACTTTTTCATTTTGTCAAATTTTAAACGGTCTATAATATCTTTTTGAAAACGTCGCAAAAGTAAACATTATTTTTTTATGTTGTACAACATATTCTTCTTTTTTTTTCAAGAAAAACACTTTTAACATACATAATCCCCGTTTTAACTCACCAAATGCGCCTCTTGATTATTCTCTCTCACTTAATATTATCCTATTTAGTCCCAAAAACGGACGAGCCTCACATTTTATAATATTCAAACTCGAATGAGAGTTCGTCATATAGCCTTTTCATCTCATTCTCTTCTACTTCTGATTTGCTTTGGGTTATACTTAAAGCCGCTTCCGCTTGTTCTAATGATTGACGACCAAAGAATTTCAAGGCTTGTATGGCAGCTTGCTTTTCATTCCATTGATTCCTTTGTTTATCTTCTGAATGCAACACCTTCTCACAAAAGGACAAAAAAAACTTTTTCTCTATTTCACTTATGGCTTTCCCCCTTTTGAATAGTTGTGCAAAAAGTAAAAAGCCAGCCATTCGTCCGTAAGGTGAATTCTCTTCCTCCAACAATCCCAAAGCCAAATCACTTGCCTTTTCCATTTCCGAGAAGAGATTGTTACAACATTGCTCCGCTATCTCTGGATAAGGAATCTCCCTCGCCCACTGAAGAGCTTCTGAGAAACTTAATTGCTTTGCAGGATAAAGCAATGTGGCTAAAATCTTCATTTCTCGAACATCCTCTTCCCAAAGGGCTTGCGCCAAACCCGCTTCAGGTTCGTATTCCTTTGCGATTTGTTTGATTTCAGGAATAGGCACTCCGAAGATAAGTTTATAATTCATACCTTTCTGCCTCATGCTGGTAGAAATGACTCCATTCATTGCCAAGCGCAATCGCTTACGTATATTCCTTAACTTCTCTTCCATGCTTAATCATTTATTACAGGTAAATAAGAATACTCTCTGCTATAACGCAACATTTGTTCGGCATAGCCTTCCGTATAATCCAATTCGACATCTGTCACAGTCCCATTCGCATCTTTTACCAATCGCATGATTGGATTGACAAATCCTTTGTATGGGGACAAATGCAATTTCTCATAACGTACCTTGATTTCCCGATGAAGTTCCTGATCTATTTTAACTCCGTAATTTTCCACCAATTGCCTACCGGATTCATAATCACCTTCACTTTTGATACGTTGCACTTCGGCCAATAATTTCCCGAACAATTCACGTAAACGCAAATAATCATTTATCACGACAAAGCTTTTGCCATCTCGCTTTTGCCATTCTACGACATGTTCAGACGCCCCCTGTTCATAAACCCATTTGGCTATTAATTGACGGTTTCTCATATGTGCCTCTTCCACATCCTTTCCCAATTCTATACGAACCAACTGGGTCATCAAACCATTCATCATGTATTTATAATACTCAGCCTTGAACGCTTCCGAATCCGGGACAAGCTCCAACTCTTGCATTTTAGGATCTGCCAAATAATAGAGTCCGAACAAATCCGCTCTCGCTTCTTCCAATGTCGAAGTATAAACCTTTAATGCATCTGGATCAACGTCAGGAAGAAGCTGTCCGGAACCATGACCTAAACATTCATGCAAATCCGTATGCAGAATATCTGTAATGAAACCATACTTTTTGATTAAATCACGTTCTTCTTCGCTCCATACAAATTCTTCGCTGAACCCATTTCCTTGTGAAGCTTTGTCGTATGCTTGCATGATATTCTCTATCGTCACCGACTTGGAACCATGATCCCTGCGAATCCAATCAGCATTAGGCAAATTAATACCTATCGGCGTGGACGGATAGCAATCACCTCCCAACATGGCAACAGTTATCACTTTCGCACTGACTCCTTTCACTTTTTTCTTCTTGAAGCGGCTATCCACCGGAGAATAGTCTTCAAACCATTGGGCATTTGAACTAATAGTCTTCGTGCGCTCCGTTGCCTGACGATTGATAAAGTTCACCGTTGACTCCCAACTTGCTTTCATTCCCAAAGGATCACCATACGTTTCGATAAAACCATTGACAAAATCCACTTCCGATTGCGTATCTTCTACCCAAAGGATAGAATAAACATCAAAGGTTTTCAAATCGCCAGTCCGATAATAACTTATCAATGTTTCTATAATCTCTTTTTGACGTTCATTCTCAGCAAAAGGAATAGCTTTTTCCAGTTCACCCACGATTCTTTCAATGGCTGCCGAATAAAGCCCTCCCACTTTCCATACTTTTTCTTTAATTACTCCATCCTCTTTTACCAATCTGCTGTTTAGTCCATAAGATATAGGAGTCTCCGAAGGCGATTCGGTTTTCATCTTTCCATAAAAACTCTCCACATCTGCTTGGCTAATTCCCTCGCCATAATAGTGATTGGCTGAGGTTTGCACCCAATCCACATCGCCACTTTGCACCGTACGTTTAGGCATTACATCCTTATCAAACATAATCGGATGTAATTTCTCATACAATGATTCCGGAGTCTCTCCTTCCATTAGGGGCAAGAAAGCCGGGCTAATAGATAAGAGAAGTTGCCTGAAATAGTCTGCCGGGAATATAGGAACAAACTTGTCCTCCGCATAATGGTGATGTATTCCATTAGCAAACCAAACCCTTTTCAAATAAACTTCAAAAGCCTGAAATTCCGTACAACTCCTGTCACCGTCATAATGCAAATAAACAGCTTCCAATGTACGACGTATACATATATTATATCTACAGTTTTGATCAAACAAGATATCCCTGCCCATCAAAGCCGCCTCAGACAAATGGTACAACAATAGCTTTTGCTTCAATGACAATTTATCAAACCCAGGTACTTTATATCTTAATATCTGCAAGTCTGCAAATTGATCGACGATGTAATTAAATTCCTTTTCCATTTTTCCAAACTATAAAACAAAAGGGGCTGTGTCAAAACGCTTGTTTTGATGCAGACCCTTTTAGGTGTGTCAGAATTGGTAAAAAGCAAGTCGAAGTCCGAAACCAACGTAGCAGTTCGCAATTATGACACACCGCCTTATCTCAATTATTATAATCTCTTATCTTAAGTCCTTTTTAAATTGATGAGATACATAAAGCACGCAGCAAATCTTTATTAATCGGTTTATCGTTCTTTATCGCTTTAGAGAATGGGATATTGACGATTTCATCTTTCTGGATACCAATCATCACGTTGCGTTGTCCATCCAACAAAGCATCGATGGCTGCGACGCCCATACGAGTCGCCAAGATTCTATCTTGTGCCGTAGGAGAACCACCACGTTGCAAGTGTCCTAAGATAGAAACACGTACATCGAACTGTGGATACTCGTTCTTTACACGTTCAGCAACGCCCATCGCACCACCCGTAACATCGCTTTCAGCTACCAATACGATACTACTGTTTTTGGATTTACGAAAACCTGTTTCAATCATTTCTGCCAATTGGTCTTTTTCCAAAGATATTTCCGGGATAATCGCAGCTTCAGCTCCTGATGCAATCGCACCATTCATAGCCAAGAAACCAGCATCTCGTCCCATTACCTCGATAAAGAACAGTCGTTCATGAGAAGTGGCAGTGTCACGAATTTTATCCACACATTGCATGATGGTATTCAAAGCCGTGTCATAACCAATCGTGATATCTGTTCCATACAAGTCATTATCTATTGTGCCAGGCAAGCCAACTACTGGCAAGTTGTATTCTTCTGCAAAAACTCGTGCACCAGACAATGAGCCATCTCCGCCAATAACGACTAACGAATCGATTCCATGTTTCACCAAATTATCGTAAGCTTGCTTGCGTCCTTCTGGTGTTTTAAACTCGTTACATCTCGCTGTTTTCAGAATGGTTCCACCGCGCTGAATAATATTACTGACATTTTGAGTACGGAATTCTTCTATTTCATCCGTAACCATGCCTTTATACCCGCGATAAATACCTCTCACTTTTATCTTGTTAAAGATGGCAGCACGCGTAACCGCACGGATTGCTGCATTCATTCCCGGAGCGTCACCTCCAGATGTTAATATTCCGACACACTTTATAGCTGGCATAGATTTTTTATTTAAAGTTCACTGCAAATATAATAACTATTATCTTCCTCTCCCATTTTCAAGAAATAAATTATTGAAAAAATTTAACTTCTATTTTAAACATCCTTAAAATGGAAAAACTGCACATATTATAACTGTCAACTATATTAAAAGTCAGCCTTCCGCCATTCCACCAACAACTATTATATAATGTAGCGCAGTTGGTCTAAAAGCAAAGGCACTTCATCCGTTTCGACTCCGGCCCTTTCCAAATCTGGCAAATCCTGCTCGAATTGGGCATAGAAAATATCCCAACTGCTATTCTCTTTTTGGACGGCCAATTTATAATAGGTCAAAGCTTGTTGCATGTTTTGCAAAACCCATTCCGTATGACCGGCATTCAAATAATCTTGCATGGTAGGATTATCCGCCATTATTTTCTTATAATAGTTCCTCGCCTGGTCGTATTTCCCGGTCAGGAATGAGCACCAAGCAATGGGACGCCATGCTTTATGACTTTTCGTATCTAAATAATCCACTTTGTAATAATACTTCAATGCCTCGTTATAATTCTTCAATTCCAAATGGCAATGACCGATGCTGATCTGTATGGACAAATTGTCCGGACTAAGAACTTCATAACGATGATAATATTCCAAAGCTTTCTCGGGTTGCTTCAATAACTTATAACAAGCCGCAATCCTCCGTATCACCCATTTGCTGTTAGGATTCAACAAATCAGCACGAAGGTAATCTTTCAACGCTTCTTGAATATTTCCAGCCATCTGTTTGCAATAACCCAACTTTTGGTAGAGCGTATCATTTTCCGAGTTTTGTTCCAGCAGCCGCTCATACACTATTTCCGCATCCTTAAAATAGCCTTTCTGCAAATACGATTCGGCTATAATCCTTAAAGTTTCCGAATCAGACAAGTAAGGCTTCAATACAGGCAAATTATGGAAATCCAAACTATATGTGAAAATATCATCAAAGTCCAAATGTGACGGATGGAGTTTATGGAACCGATATAAATCTTGGATATACAAGCCCGCTATTTCCACAAAGTCAGGATGTTTCCAAGATTCGAATTGGCTGCTTTCACGCAACATCTCCACCGATTGCTCATCCATCTGTTCCAGCATCATCTTCCGGACTTTTGTTGGGAAATTAACCAAACTGAAAAAGAAAGAATATTTGTCGGAATTGCACATCCGGGATATTTGCGTCATCAAATTGATTTTATCCATCTGACCTTTACTGCCAAACTCTTTTCTTAATGACGAATATTCCAATGAGAACGGCATAAACCAGTTGTCCAGTTCCCGGAAAAACGGATAATCTTTCAAATGGATAAAAGCAGAATGAAGCACATCCGCCCCATCTTTTTGGAGTTCATTGAATTCCATCAGTTTCTTATTGATTTCTTCATCATTTTCCATGAAGGCGTTTTTCCATTCAGGATTCATCTCGTCACCCAATTTATCCGGTGTCAAATCATTTAAATTTATTTTCTTTGCCAATGATGAGTTCAGCTTCATCATATCCGGAATAATCTCATCCTGAAGCTTGCGCGTTATCTTCTCCGTCTCTCTGGATATGATAAACTTCAGCGTAATTGCTCTCAAATCCTTTGTCAAAGAGGGACGTGTCTCCGCCATTGCCTGCAATCGGTTTTGCAGTTGCGGATACAGGAAACTTCTTTTCCTGTATTTATATAAAACGAAAAGAATAGCCACCCAAGCCCGCGCTGATATCTCTGAATTGGAGTTAGAGGCTGCATCAAACAGTAAGTTCATCTTCTCTTTATCAAAGAACTCCTCCAATCCTAACAACAATGCGGACACAATCTGGCAAGCGACAAATGCAGGTAGCGTTTCATCCTGAAGTATTGCACGCAAATCTGCCACCTCTTCAACAGGAAGGAAGCCAGAAACCCAAACTTTATTGAACAATTGATGCCGCACCTCTTCCAACCGGTCGCCCATGGGCTGGTCCAAATGCTTTGCTTCCGCCAATGCAATCAGCGATTGATGAAGGTAACGAAACGACACCTCTTTTTGAGTTTTCTGTATCCTGCGGCGGCTATAAAAACACAAAGGGGATTCTTTGGCCAAGAGTTTGCCATGCAACATATCTGCCAATTCATAAGCCGAGCTTAATACCGTTTTATAAATCTGTTCCTGCATCGGATCTTGTATGCCTTCCATCCGGTAATGCAACATATATTTATATGTATCTTGCAATCCATTCAATTTGTCTTGCCAACTATATTCATTGCAACCAGCCATCAAGCCCAATATTCCATCAAAAGCCAATTTCAACTCTTTTCTATCAAGCCATCCGATGATGCGGTCGTATTCTTTATTTATTTCTTGTATATTCATTACATTATAATATATGTATGCAAACATACAAAAAACCCGGAATGTATCCTATCTTTCAATGCCAACTTTTCTGGGCTGGCATTGAAAGATAGGCATTTTATAATAGTTTTGACCAAATGCTAAGGAGTTTCAACTGATAAATAAACAAAATCAGATAATTAACACATACTTTTCCTGTGTCAAAGCCCTCCATTTTTTATATATTCCACTCCCATTCGAGAAGTATTTCCTTAACAGATTGCAAAAAGCAACACTTTTCACATTTGTTTGCAATATCACAAGGAAGAAAATGGAGCGTAAATTGTTTTTCCCTAATATTTTAGTTACTTTTGTTCAATTAAATATTAAAGATAATAACATGAGGAAACAGAATCTATGGATGGCAGCTTTGGCCATGAGCCTTACGCTATCAGTGCAAGCTCAACAAGGAAATGGTGGCATTTCCCAACAAATGCTGCAACAAATCAAGCAATCGTACCAAGGAACGCCTACTGACAAGGCTCTCCATAACGCTATTGCCAACAATGATATTAACAAATTGGCTGTCAATACCGAGAGTTTGAACAATTTTGACACCTATTTCTCCAACAAAGTCGAGAGCAAAGGTATTACCAACCAACATTCATCCGGACGTTGCTGGTTATTTACAGGTCTGAATGTCTTCCGTTCTCAAGCTATCGCCAAGTTTAATATGGGAGAATTCCAATTTTCTCAAAACTATTCTTTCTTCTGGGACCAGCTCGAAAAGTCCAATCGTTTCTTGCAAGGCATCATCGACACCAAGGACAAGCCAATGGACGACAAAATGGTGGAATGGTTGTTCAAGAATACTCTCGAAGACGGTGGCCAATTCACTGGCGTTTCTGACTTGCTGACTAAATATGGAGTGGTTCCGGCAGAAGTAATGGTTGAAACCAACAGCAGCAACAATACTGGCCGCATGAGCAACTTAATTGGATTGAAACTGAAGGAATTTGGTCTTGAATTACGTGAAATGTCTGCTAAAAAGGCTTCCGCTGCTGATTTGGAAAAGAAAAAGACTGAAATGTTAGGAACGGTCTATCGTATTTTGGCTTTGAACTTAGGCGAACCACCTACGAAGTTTACATGGACTCGCAAAGATGCAAAAGGAAAACCTGTTGAGACAAAAGAATATACTCCGCAGTCGTTCTATCAAGAATATATCGGAAAAGATTTGAAGAATGGCTATGCCTTGTTGATGAATGACCCAAGCCGTGAGTATTATAAACTATATGAGATTGATTTCGACAGACATGTTTATGACGGAACAAACTGGACATACGTAAACTTGCCTATCGAAGATATCAAAGAGATGGCAATCGCTTCCATCAAGGACAGCACCATGCTTTACTTCTCATGCGATGTGGGCAAATTCTTCGACCGTTCAAGAGGCATGTTAGATGTCAACTATTTCGACTACGGTTCATTGCTGGGAACAACTTTCGGCATGGACAAAAAGCAGCGTATCCAGACATTTGCCAGTGGTTCTTCACATGCTATGACTTTGATGGCTGTTGACCTTGACAAGAATGGTAAAGCAAAGAAATGGATGGTGGAAAACAGTTGGGGACCAGGTGCTAATGCAGGACATCTGATTATGACAGACGAATGGTTCAACGAGTATATGTTCCGCCTTGTCGTAGACAAGAAGTATGTGCCGGAAACGTTGCTCAAGGAATTCGACCAGAAGCCTTTGATGGTTATGCCGGAAGACCCGTTGTTTGGTCAGGACGATTAAAAAAGAAAGAAAGCCCCTCCTCCCAATAGGGATTGGGGCAATATGCAACATAAAAAAACATTTGGGTGTTCGCCAATAATTGAACATCCAAATGTTTTTTTTATGTTTATAGCCATATACGTTTGTTTTTGTTATGGCCTTGCAATATAATTCTTTTACTACTTTAGTCCGCAACGCTTCATCTCCTCGTCCACCATATTTGTCAATTCAACAAACTGCTGTACAGAGAGCTGTTCGGGACGCTTTGTCATTATGTCCTGTGCATAGAAATCGGTAGATGCTGAACTACCAAAAATCTGACGCAAAGACACACGCAACATCTTACGACGTTGATTGAACACTGTCTTGACAACACGCTTGAACAATCGCTCGTC
>OIXQ01000251.1_pt1 | contig 26187 bp, 22 predicted proteins | sample 1587791 | NCBI WGS metagenome assembly OIXQ01 (sample SAMN03283273) | human gut metagenome | biome: human-associated habitat; material: feces | host: Homo sapiens | place: Peru | collected 2012
AAAAATGAGCAGCGAAGCAAGTTCTTGGTTGATGCAGTCAAGCAGATGAGACAAGGGAATGATGTTTTCTCAAAGGCATTGCAAGATAAACTTGAAGTAATGAACAAATCACCTCAAAAGAAGGTTGTAACCCATCGCTTCGAGCCAACCTCAAAGAATGTTCTTCTTTTCATAGGTGGCTTGGCTCTATCTCTTGTCATTTCCATTTGGGGCAATCTCACCCAATGGCGAGAGCACCAAGATTGGGAGGAGGCAGACTTGAAGTATAGGGCATTGAAGATGGTGCTTCCATCCGATGACCCGAATGTTAGTTACATCGAAAAGCATTTTTCTGTTTGCCGAGATGAGAAAGTTATAGATGATGTAAGAAATCGTGTTGCTGCCTACGAGGATTCTATTCGCCATCATCATGAAATGGTTGAAATGGCTACTTATAAAGATAGTATAGCCAATAAGCTTTTGCAAGAATCAAATCGCATAAAACGTGCTATGAAAAGCTCAAAATAAAGTTTCTGGAAACTAACTAAACTAAATGAGAGGGAAATAAACTTAATACATTCCCCTCTCATTTATTTAGTGTAAACTTGCATTTAGGATAGTTTGAACACCCATAAAAAGAGCCATATCTTCCTTTGCGTAAAACTAACTGACCACCACATTGCGGGCAAACGCCTTGCCTTATTAAACTCTTTGCTCTATATTGCCTGTCGTGAACATTATGTTCGTGCTGTCTTATTTCTTCCTTGTCAGCTATTGTGTAATATCGTTGAATAGTATTGATAATTCTATCTACTTGTGTAGCATTTAGAATAATGTCATGATATTGGGATATTGCCCAATTTAAATTACATCTGTTTACAACTATATGGTTACTGACATGAACTTTCAACTCTGCTGAATTATTGAAAACAACAATCGGAATTAACGGAATTGAGGTTACTGGGGTAAGGGGATTTTGTGTCTGCGACATTTCTGTTGTGCAAGAAATATGTACAATAAAATGAATTTTGTCGCTTTGCAAGCAAAATCCCACTAAACCCTATAGGTTGCGGATTTGAGGAAGAGGATAATTACACAAAAGCAAATCACTGCAATATGACTAAAGAAATACAGAAGGAAAACTCCCAAGACTGTAGTTATTTTATGCTTATACCGATATGCCATTGATATTGTTGGGATAAATATAGCAAGAATAGAAAAGAACCAAATTGGGAAACTAATGAACATTATCCAACAACAATATTTTTTTTCATATGCACAGAGTTCTTCTTCAGATAAGTAATGTGGATCGTATCTACAATTTAATTCAAAAATAAATACAGAAATTGCCAATGTCAACAATAGTTCTATAAGCCAAAACGAATTCCACGTTTTTAGGACGTCTCTTGAAGTTATACCCCTAAAATTGAAATAGTTTGAAAATCCATGTATTAGCACCTTCTTTAAAGACAGAGATTCTTCTGTGAGCTTTTGTCCTAATCCGTGTCTCTCACAACTTCGAAATGTTATATATTTCTTCATAAAAAAAAATTATTAGATGTCATTATAAAAAATCACCAAAGAATACACATTTTTCCTTGATCATTTTTATTTATAATAGGATATAGCATCTATTTCCACAAACTTCTTCGTGTAAAAACAATTATTTCAACATACCATAACTCCCTGCACGTCCTTTCAACTGACTGCTTGTGCAAACAAACTTCTTTATCAAGCTATCTCCTTTGCTTGCATAAACAGAATAAGTCAAAGGTTGGTTCAATTCAACTAGTCGTTTTATCATCATCGTATCAAGAGTGTGAATCTCATTTAATTCCATTGCAGGAAGCCACTTTAAAGTTTCAGGGCTCAACATCTCTTCACAACCTTCTCTTAGTCTTAGTGTTATGTTGACCGTTTTACCATCATAAGCACATTTTTCCATTACAAAAGCACCGTCCTCACGTGGCAATTTGCCTGAGAAAACAGTAGCTCTAGCACTCAAAAGAGAATCTACTTCAACCTCTTTTTTCTCTTGCTTTACAGAATTACCACAACTTACAAACAGTCCTATAACTGCCATTAACAAAACTACTTTTTTCATTTTCGTTCACCATTTTAGTTTTACATTACTTATATTTAAGCCTTCCCTACAACAATGAGCAAAAGACATATAACACATTTACTTCATAGCTTGAAAACTATTTACCATATGAGTCATTACAGGTTCTACCTTTCCTGCATATTCTTTAAGACAATAGATAAGTCCATAGTAATAAGCTGTTTTAGACTTTATTGCTACTAAATTATACCTAAAAGCTGTTCCATCAATTGTTAGGTCATAACAAATAACATAAGCACCATTAGACAGTTGCTTCTCTGCTATTTTCTTATATTTCTCTGCCCCAGGAACATTACAGTTGTTTTTTACAACCACTTGCGCATATTGCTTACAATTATTGACACCTACAGCGGTCAAATTCTTCAAAGGCTCAGAAAAGGCAACAAATGCGGGATCATAATCTGTACAAATAAGTGCAAATAATTGGTCATCATTCAATTTTGCTTTGCGGAAATCCGCAGGAGCCTCTATCTTGCAAGACTTATCGTCTGCAAAGAATTGGTTCCATTCTATGTCATTCTCGCTTTCTTCTGTTGTTTCTACAGATGTACTATCAATAGAAGCATGAGATTTTGATTGATTATCTACCACTGCCGATCCATCAGAAGAATGAAAGACAGCAACAAGAACAATCATCAATATTATAGAAAAAAAGACTTGATAAAGATGGCGGCAATGCTTGTAGTCCCAAGTTGCATCCATTAGTTTCCACGCCGATACTCCATTCTTTCTTATCTGCAAAATTGCCCACCAAAAAAACAATCCCAAAATTCCATGAATGCTATAACCGACTTCTATCTCCAATAAGAAATGATTTACAACAAGCGTCAATAATGATGCACCAATCATTAAATAAAAGCCACACTTACTCCATCTCATTAAAAGTATAGCACCCAATATCAAGGAAACAGAAAGAGCAGAAAGCAATCCGTACCCAAAGCTTAGGGAACTTTCTGAATCCAACATTGTCATAAAATAATACACACAAAAGCATAGATTAGCAATAATGACAATCCATAGCCATGCACTAACACATCCGTGTCTTTCCTTAAAATTCTCCATTGCTTATATTTTTAGTTAATAATTTCTAGTAAAAATCAGTCCTTTCCAATAACGTTTAACTTCGCTAACAAAAAGTTTTTAAAAGACTTGTTATTAACTTGGCTTATTCGCTCTACATACCTAGGATATTTTTGCTCTGCAATTTTTCTTTTAACAGAAGAATACCATGCTAATTCTTCGTATATGCCCAAATCTGAATAATTAACTTGCAATTTTGCAAATGATTTTGCATCATCACTTATCATTATTTTACCGTTTTGCTTTATCGTTTTGTTTCCCACAGTACAACCATCCACTTTTATAATGATTTGCAAATCATCAACATTGTCATTCACCCAAACCTCTATAGGCTTATTACCTACAGAATCAAGTTTAAGCGAAGCTTGACCTTTTATTGTTTCTAAGCGAATAGAAAACCTTTGTAAATCTATAGTTGTCAAAGGCACATCATCAGCTGTTGTTAAAATCAATGATACTGGGATATTTGAATTTTCTATATTTTCAACAATAGGATTCTGTTCAAAATTTTGTTTTATGAATTGTACCCCCCAATAGCCACTCACAAATAAAATAAGAATCCCGAATAAAGCAATAATTACTTTTGCATAATTAAGAGAATGTTTTTTACTTGTCTTTACTGCTTCTGAACTTTGCCTACAAAGCTTTTCCGAAGCATCTTTCGCTTGAATACTTTGAGAAGCTATTACTTGCCAATCCTGTGCCGACATATTCAAAGCAAATAATGTTTGCTGACAAGGTCTTGCATGAAAATATTTCTTTAAAACATTTAAAAACAAAATATTCTTGCTAACAATATAAAACAAAGTCATACATGACTTAACACGAGTAGAATCTGTAACACCAAAAATATCTCCAATGCTTTTCATTTCACTTTGGAGCAACAAATCACTGACATTTTCCAATCGTTCTCTCAATTCCGAATGTCCATAATAGGCTTTAGCTTCCTCAAAATTTACGAGTCCGTATTTCTTCTCATTGATACTATCTTGACCATTCTGTCGCAATGTCGGGAAAACATACCAAATCCAATGAGATAGTTTTTTACCCTTTTGTATCTCATTTACAGCTTGCTTATAACTTCCAAATCCACTGGATTCTTGAGCATCTAAAAATCTCTGCAAATTATAGTTTGTCATAAATTTACTATTGTGTTTCGATAATTTAAAAAGTCATAGTAACTTCCATTGAAAACATCTACATCTATATGCCGATTGTATCCATTAAGTTTTCCTGTACTTGTACTTTGCCAAAACTTCCATCTTGACATAAAAGGACCCACTTGATTATAACGAGCAATCCAAAAATCATACTTGGAAAATCTATCATCTTTTAGATAATTGTTTTTCCAAATTTCAGAAGTATAAACAATAGGTCTTACTCCGTAATATTTCTCTATTATCTCTAGCCATTTCAACGCGTCATTTTGCATACGTTGGATTCCATATTGTTTAAGTTTTTGAACATATGCACGATGATTTGAATATTCACTTTCCAAATCAAGAACAGGTGGCAAATCTCCTTTCTGCCAATTTACTGTATTTATAAAATTTATAACTTGTTGGTTTATGTCAACTGAAATCGTAAAGAAATGGTACGCACCTATTATTTTTTTATATTCTCTGGCCATCCTTAGGTGATTCTCGTAACAAGGATCTTTAGCAGAACCTTGTGTTGCTTTTATAAAGACAAAAGAAACAGGTTGCAGGCAATAATTATCACCGATATTAGAATTTGGAAAAATCCTACCTTTTTCATCAGAGTATAAAGAAAAGTTATTCCACTCCAAAGAACTACTTGGCTGGTACTTAGACAAATCTATACCATAAACAGCTTTTTTTCTTTTGCTGTTTTTTGATTGCCACCTTACCAAATCATCCATTTTCCATTCACCAAAGTACAAAGTATCATTATTATTGATTTTTAAACCTATACCATTTTTCTTGCCATGTTTCCAATTCCCTTGATAAATATTGCCGTTATTGTAATACATTACTCCATATCCATGAGGCAGCAAGTCTTGAAATCCACCTTCATAAACACCCTTGTCTGTTATCATGATTCCTTTTTTCAAATCTCCATTCATCCATTTGCCTGCAAACATAACACCTTCACTTGAAAACCAAGATTCATAACCAGAACTAGGTCTGTCTTCTATATTTATATCAAAAGATAACAATCCATCTTGAAACATCGGCAATAAATGTGCCATAAGAAAGCCTCCAAGAAAAGCAAGTAAACCTATGGCCAATGTTCTTTTTTTTATCCTTTTAGTTATAGATTTGAATTGTACCATCCAACTTGTCTCTAAATTGTTGTAATGTATTTACATGGCTACATATATTCCAATATTCTTGTTGAGATTGACTCAAAAATAAAAACCAATCTAAAAGTTTCTGTTGCTCGTTTGAGAACTCACCAGAGTGTATTAATATGATTTTTTTTAAATCCTCTGCTCGATGGACTTCAGGCATCAATCCCTCTAAAAGAAGATGTTTTAGCGCAAATATTCGTTTTACGATTTTTACATCCCGCTTGTCGATTTCGTATTGACTATTATATGATTTTTCAAAAGAAACTACCTCTTCTATTGTCACCGTAGTCTGATCTAATCTTTTCTCTGACACATGCGGAATAATATACGCTATATCATCGTTATTAATTTCATTCCTTTCTAAATTCCTTAATGGTAAACTACAAAATAAAACTATGCCTATGACTGCTACCAAAATCAGGAAGGAATTTATAATCTTCTTAGATTTTGCACCCATCACAGCTTTCTCTTTACTGATAATCATCTGGAGTAAGTTTTACTGAAAAAAGAAACTCGTCGTTTTTATCAATATAAGTATATTTAAAAATATACCCTTCTTTCATTTCCCTTGCTGCAATTTCGGCATTTTTAGCTGTAGCTTTCAGAATATCTAACAATATCGGACGTAGATTTTGCTTTATCTGTTCTATTCTATCTTCATCAAAAGAACTTTTCTCCATCTCAATAAACTTATATGTATTAGTTATGATATTGGCATCTGGTTCCAAATATATAGAGACGAACCGTTCTCCATTTGAGACAATAGGGGTTTGTTCCAAACTCTTATTTGTTGCAGCACAAAAAGCTTCAATCTCTTCTCGAAAACTAGCATATACATTAGATTTCTTTCGGATATTTTTCCATTTTACAGTTCTCCAAATCTGCGGCAAGTCAGACTTGGTTCCAACCTTATAACTACCAACAGCTAAAACAGAACACCCTCCTTCGTTAAACGCATAAGCTGTACCCTTAAAGGTTTCATTAAAGATTTGTGTCTTAAAATCAGCAGCCTTGACGGATTTCCCCATAAAAGTAGAATTATACATCTTACCAAAATCTGCATTTTCAAACAATGGGTTTGACTTCAAATTCATTTGAGTCTCCAACATAAATTCCGGTTTCTGAAATTGGTTGAATCCAATTATCATACCTAAGTTATAAATGTTGGCATCATATTCATCATTATAAAAATACATGAGTTCTGTTCCCATTCCTTTATCACCGTCATTTTGAACAACCCATCCATTAGGAACTATTACAGATACATAACTATTCTCATACTTCTTTTGACTGAAGCTAGCTAAAGCCACAGTCACCAAGACTATAAATAAAAACACCTTTTTCATAAGTCACACCTCTAATTTTGTCTAACCGTAATCTTTACTTCCTTAGAACCAGATTTCACCTTTAGATAATCACTACGAGAATTCCCCGTTGTATTCTTGGCGCATTCCAACTCAAAACTTTTCTCTTTCTTATTTTTAACCTTACACCATGACGGAACTCCCCAAGTAACCCAAGATTCGCCATCGGTTTTTACATAAAATGTTTCAGTACCTCCTGCCTTTCCAAAGGTTGTTGACAATTCAGTCTTGCTATCTACAGTCAAATAAGAAGCAGCTCCTTTCTTCTTTTTTATTTCATAGTTTCCTTGGTAAATTTTATTTTCACCAAACCAAATCTGATAGATTCCAACACCCTCGCCATAAGAACTGCGTGAAGCATTACCCCAACCCGAAAGAGTGGCATGGTTCTTTCCTGGTTTTACCAATATAGAACTTGTAAACGTAAATCCCATAGGAGATTTATCTCCTCTACGCAACACTCCACTTGGATCTATAATACGGACTAGCAATTTTACATTTTGCTCTGAGGAGACCATTCCTTCATAGTTTATTCTCGCTTTCAAAAATCTCATGTCATCTTCATATAGAGTATTACCATATTTAGTTAGAATTTTATTATCTTCATCACTATTGGCAAATTCCACACTATTTATTGACAATAAACCATTACGCATAACAGGAGAAGACCCTGACTTTATATGAATACCTTTTTGGTACAACAAATTACCTTCATACCAAACTTCAACTTTGTAGTAGCCTGCATCATAACTCGTAAACAAAGGATTTCCCCATCCTGAAAGTTCAAGTTCTTGTCCACCGCCAGAACAAATTGTCACATCCTTAGAATAAGTATAACCAATTGGAGAACCTGCGCCTGACATAAGAGTTCCATCTTTAAAGAACTTTACATCTAATGTTATCTCTTTTTCACTCTGACAAAGTCCACGATAATACAATTTCGGTTTCAAGTAACTTATATCCTTTGCATATAAATCAGAGCCATAATCGTCAATAATATGTGATTCTGTATCTATATTAGCAAAAACCATACCCGTGATTTCCATATATGCAGTCTTGGCAAATTTTTGATCTGCCGATACCGTAGACCTATAGATAGGTTTAGCTTTCACGGAAATTGACTTTCTTCTTGGTTGACCTTTACTTAAGGTTTGCTTTTTAGCAGTGGGAGTATGAACAACTCCTACCTTTGCATTCTTTGCTGCATTCATTAATTTACTTTGTGAATAGCAATTACTTCCCATCAAGCAAAGACCAACGACCCATATTACAAAACGTGTTGTCATCATTATTTAATTTTCGTTCAAGCGTTTTAAAGCCTTCAAAGCATCTGTGCGTGCCTTGTATAGACTCTTTGAGCATTTTTCATACCACTCAATAGCACTATTTTTGCTTTGAGTTATGCCAAGTCCATCTTCATACAACTTAGCCAATTCAAACATAGCCATTCCTTGACCTTTTTCTGCAGCCTGTTTAAAATATTTGTAAGCATCAGCAAATTCCATATCATCCTTACAAAGCAAACCATAATGCCATGATGCATCAGCACTTCCTTTCAAAGCACCAGATTTATAATAGAACTTTGCTTGCTCAATATCTTTTTCCACACCATTACCATACTGATACATATAACCAACCATATAACAGGCATCTCCATCAGAATCAATTTTCTGTTTGTATTGCTTAAAAGCTTTGGAATAATATTTGTCAGACTGGCTTTTGTTGTTGAACGGATAATACTTACTTATATAAATATCTCCCATTTTTGTAAAGGCTTTCAAATATCCATTATCAGCTGCTGCCTTGTAATAAGCATATGCTTTTGGCAAAGAAACGTACCGATTGTTAAATCCATACTCGTATTCTTCACCCGTCTTATACATGTCACTTACACTCATACCCATTAACATCGTTTTTGTAGCATCCACAAAGTCACTCTTGTCTTCTACTGTTTCGCCAAGTCGTATCAATGCTAATCTGGCATCGCATTCCAATTCATTTGCATATTTTACAGACTTTTTATAGCTAGCTACAGCTTTTGTTACATCCTTATCTGTTCCTTGACCTTTTTCTTGCATAGTACCAACCCAATACCAAGCATCAGATTTCAAGTTATTTTCATTAGAAGCACATTTCATAAAATTAGCAAAGGCTTGTTCATATTTACCTTTCACATAATAATAACTAGCCAAACGATAAGCGCAGACTGGATAACCAGCTTCAATACCTAGATTATAATACTCTATCATACTATTCTCATCTTTTGCAACACCATATCCATACTGATAGGATAATCCCATATAACCATAAGCCGACTCATATCCCTCGTTTGCAAGTATCTTAAATAAAATAAACGATTTATCCGTATCACCATTGGCATAATATGCCAAAGCTTTATTATAGATAACATCTTTATTGTTGATGTCTATATCGGGCATTGCCATAAGAATATTTTCTACTCTTTTTTCAGCACCACTTATTTGACCTATCAAGACATCAAGAGTGTTTGTAAAGACCTTGGCATTTTGACAAACAACATCTATACGATAGGCATAGCTTTTAGACATTGCATAAAGTTTAACCGCCTTGAAACGACCTGCTTCCACTATGCAGTTTTTAATTGCCTTTTCTGTATAAACCTCATCATAACCATATTCCTTATATAAAGTAACCATATAAGGAGAAGTCCAGTTTTCATTTACAATGGCATAAAACTTATCACCATTCTTCACAAAACAAATATCTCCATCAGTATCCACTTTAGGTTGGAGTCCCTTGGTTACCAAAGACTTAACAATATCCAGGCGCAATTCCATTTGTCCCTTTGTCAGATTCTTGGCATTTACACTTGTCACAAAAAAGACGAGTGTCAATATTACAAACAAAACTTTTTTCATACTCTTATCCTTTTAATCCTTTAATGTTTGAGTAGTACTCTTTACTTGCTCTAATAGAGTCTCAAAAGCAACATTGAATTCTGACGCTTCATTTAGATACATTTCCGCAGAAATCAAAATACTGTTCTTGAGCGGCGTAACTTTTGCACAATATTTAACATTATATTGATTGATGTTCGTATATAATTTCTTATGCGTCAAATCATCACTATACTTGACATATCGAGCTAAACGAATATACATAGGCGAAATATCGTCTGTAGAAATTTCGACATAATAAGTAACTCCTTCGCTCTTTATTTTCAAGCCATCACTTTGGTTTTCAGGGTTAAATCTCTTATTCATCAAATAGCTCTTTATTTGTCTACGAAGATTCTCTTGCGCAGAGTTGTAATTTTGCGAGAAACAAGAGAGAGACAGAAAGCAAGTTATTGCTAGACATAGAAACTTTTTCATAAGCCTAATTCTTATTTTTTTGAATTTTATTAATTAATTCGATTAGATATTTGAGACGGACACCATAGTTAAAACCTTGCTGTTTACCAAAACTTGAATTGTTTACAGCAACAACTTGGTGCTGCTTATTCAAAACTGGAGAGCCACTACTTCCTCCCAAAATTGGAACATCATATCCAATTCGATACTCTTCACTCGTATTTGTTATTTTTCCATGCTGAGCTTGTGGTTTAATTCCTTCTTGCAATTTCATATCTTGCAAAGTAACACCAGCATTATACCCCAATACTGTCACATCATAATCATCAGGAATTTTATCATCTATAGGATCTTTTTCTGGTATAGGGAAAATATAGGCATTCTCAGGTATATCACTTTTCTTATTTATTTGGATAAGTGCAACATCATTCTCTGTAACAGTACCAGGAGTACCACTCGCTCTTAAAGAGGCTGGAATAAAGTCCTTTTCCGTGTGAACACGAGTACCTGTAAATGCAACAGAAACACGACAGTCAACATTTACCTTAAAATCACCTGTATTCAAAATTTTATCAAGGATATCTACTTGACCTTGACAATACTTCAATTTCTGTTGCAATGATAAATCAACAATACCTAAGGCACTATAAACCTGTAACGTATCATTAATATTATTACACGTCTTTTGATTTAACTCCTTTTCTTCTTGGAATTTTTTACGTAACAATTTAACCACGTCTTCAGGTGGAATAGGGTCTGCAACATGACGATTAGTAGCAATCAACCCATCCTTTGATATCAAAAAGCCTGTACCACAACTCAAACCATAGACTCTTTTGTCTGGATCAAAAGTTCCATTGTCTATTTTACCTTCATTTGGATCAAAAGTAAAATAGTAAGCTTCTAACGGTTTCCCATTAATTTGTATTCCATCTACATTCAAATCCACCCAATATGAAGTTGCAGACAAGGTCATAACAACTCCACTTTCCATTTCTGCAATCGTTGGAGTTTTTCTTATAAACTTATCATAAGCCATATAGCCTGCCCATCCCATAAGTAAAATCAAAGGTATGATAGCTAATTTCTTCCAATCAAAGCTTGTTTTTTTAGAACTAATCTCTATAGTATATTCAGTTATAGACGAAGAATAATGCAAAGTAGATTTTACCAAACCGATATGAGGTGCTTGGATTTCAACTGGTATGTCTGTTTCCTTAAATAAGCTCGCAGGAAACTCTGCCCTACCATTTTCATTTGTATGTTGTTGACATGGAGTATCTTCTATCATCAATGCCACATCTGCATTGGCTATACCCTTGCCTGTTTTATCAACAACATTAATTGCGATCTTTCTTTTCCCCTGGGTCTTAATATGGAAATGATAAGGAGACTTTGCATCTGTTGAAGTCACAAGATACTCTTCCGTATTGGCATAATTAGCCATATCAATGGCTATAAACTTCTGCCCTTCATTCATTGTTGGTAACTGGATAGTTCCATCTACACCACTATTTAAAGCATAATCTTGCCCACTGACTATAATTTTTACATCATAATTAGACACAATATTTCCTTGTTGGTCTTCAACAAACAATATAGGAGAATACTTTACAACTTTCTTGATGTAAGCATCATACACCTCGACATTTTGCTCTACTTCAAAAGCACGTTCCTTATTACCAGGAACTGACGGGAAAAATATTACAAAAGCATCTCCTATTGGCAATTCACCAAGCAAAACAAGACCTTGTTCATTGGTGTAATAAGTTTGCTCTTCAATCCCCTTACGAACAACGACCTCTTCCCCAACAACAGTTTTATTATTATTGGTCAAGACTCGAAGAACAACATTCTGTTTCTTTCTCTCAGTATTTACACCCTTAGATTTATTAGCGCTCTTAGGCGCAATAGGTTCTTCTATAGATGCAGGGGCAACCGGTTCTATTGGCTCTTTTTTACTAGCTGGCTTCTCGGGAGTCTTTGGGGTATCATCCTCAAAAGAAGTTGGAGACACCTTCGGTTCTTCAAAACCATTCGCTTTGTTTACAACTTCAGGGTCATCTATCCCTGTTGCCTTTTGGGGATTCACAGGATTGTCAATATCAGTTGGCTTATCCTTATTAACCTCCTTTTGTCCCACAGTTGGATTTAATGGCATATCTGATGCCGCATTTGATCCTGCTATTCTCTTTATCAACCCAGAACCGATTCCTGTATTATTCTGATGCGTATAGGTACATCCCCAAGCTGTCAATACAAATTTTATTCCTCGCTCTGTTCGTGCATAAAAGATAAAACTTTCATCAGGAACATCAAGAATGGCATCTACAAAGTTCTTTAGTTCTTGGGAAGTAATCAATACACTATGAGCCTCTGCCATTTCATGCCCCAACTTTTCCTTCAACTGAGGCAACTCAGATTTGGGAGCTTCAGAAAGACGCTGATAGTCCTCATTATCATTTACATACCAAGTGGTATAGGCCGATCTAATATTTAAGTCGGCAAACAAGGATGCCTTATCGCCCAAAAGCATTTTTAAGCGAGCATACACGTTGTTGTAGTTAAGTCTCAATGGAAAACTTAACTCACTATTGTTTATTTTTAGTAGCTGTTTCATAAACCTTAGATTAAAACGATTATACTAGAAAGCCTCAGGACATGCTTCCTTCAACTTAGCTTTTATACTTTCCCTTGGGTTTAATGGGGTATCTTTTATATAGTCTTTCAACTGTCTTTTTGCATAAGGAATATTGTCAATAAACTTCGTTTCCCCACTGTCAAGCAAAGTTTTATAAGTACATTTTTTCTGATATTTCTCATTCTTATCAACAATATCAAAGACTCTAGACAATTCAAACATCACAAAATTATAATCTTTAACCTTACTTGCCAAAGCATCAAAACCTTTACAATGATTTTGGTATAACAATTTCTTTTTTTTGATATTGGCTATATCTTCACAATAACCTTCATTTTGCTTTGCATCATAAATGGTATCTAAACTTGCAGCCATATCGAGAACTTTCAAATAAGCATCAACATGGTCTAATTTTGATTCCGTTGTCAACCATTTAAAAAAATCACGGACATTTGCGCTATCTGCTATCAAGATATTTAAGTCTTCATAATGAGAAAGAAACTTTTCCTCAACATATTTGGGGTTAGTCAAACGAAAAGTACGTTGAGTCAACTCTGTGGTCAGAGAATCCAAACGCTTTTTCTCATTCTCGCAAGCCAAACTATCTTTCTGCTTCTCTGCTATAAATTTTACCAACAACTTCTTCTCATTCTTATATTGGCTTTTTGTCATCTGTGCTTGTACACTCATTGTAACCATAAGAAATACGAGAGAAACCCAAAACTTATTCTGCTTTATTTTTACCTCCATCTGTAATATCTCCTATATTATTTTTATTGCTAGATTTTGACAAACGTGAACTATCTTTCAAATGCGGTTTATTAATAGGAACTTTAGACTCCGAATTTGCCCCCTCCTTGGCATCAATATCCAATTCTTCCTCTGAATGATTAATATCGCCTACTTCTACAATAATAGTCGAAGTAGAGTCTTCTTCTGGAATTTGCTTAATTTCGATTGTTGGCTCTGGCTCATTTTTGATTGGTTCCAAGCGATTTCTTAATTTATCTCCATCCATAGCTGGATTGATTTGGGCAACCAAAGAAGCAGAATCTTCAGGTGACAGATACTCTGCATATTTCATGCATAGTTCACATTCTCTCTCCCATTCATTTTTCTTCTTTTCTAGTTCTGCCTTCTTGCTTTCATTTTCCTTCTCTAGTTTTTGCACTAAGATAACCAAACTATTATAACGAGATTTTAATTCATTAATTTCTCTTTCATAGTCTTGCTGTGCCAAACACCCCATTGAGAAAGAAAACAAGGCTAAAAAGAATACTATTTTTTTCATACCTTTAGCATTTAATTACTTTCAATAAATTGTCTCAATCTTTCCTTTGCAGAAGAGTTCGTAGAAATTTCATTAAATCTCATTTGGTCTTCCAATAAGATCGTAATGTCCCCCGAGCTTCTATAATGAGCCTCGATACATCTTTCCAAGTTCGCATAATAGGCTTGCTCAGATTGTTGAGAATCATTGCCCATTCTTTCGACTTTAGAACGAATAGAGGTATTCTTGGAAAAATGAGTTTTGTAATATGGCATACTCACAATCCTCTGTTTTCGTCCACTGGCAGAACTACCAGAATAAGCTCTTAATGGCCTAGAATAACTAGCTGTTACATTATTACCACCAAACGATTTCATTATTTGGTGATAAGCAGCAAACAAGCTAGAAGCAGTACCTAGGTTGCTATTAGGATCGTTCTTGTGTGAATTGAGAAAACTAATTGCATTCTCAAAATAAGAAAGTCTTCCACTAGGATAATTGCTCTGCTGAAAAAGTTTGTCAGTACCATCCTTGATGCTTTCACAAGACTTTGCAAACAAATATTTTTTCAAAGCAGCATGTTCACTCATATCCAAATTATTTTGGTTGGAATCAAGCTGCATACCTGTCTCTATTGTCTGATAGCCAGTACTTGTCCAAGCGTTCTCTTTACAGAGGTCATTTATCTTATTTTTCCATTTCTCACCTATTACTGATTTAACACTAGAAACAGAAACAGTTTCGTCATTATTTCCCGAAATATAAACGATGCCTGCGATGCCTCCTAATACGACGATGGCAAGCAATAATAACTTAATTATTTTCATTATTTTATAGTATCCAAAGTTTTCCACTTTTTAATTCGACCTTTATATTCTTCTCTCTTTTCCTTAGAAAATTTCATCCATTTTTGTGCTCGTTTTTTATTAACATTATCTTTATTCCATTCATAGTTGTCAACATCATTAAATTGATTATTGTTTATATCATTTAATGCATCCGTTTCGTTGCCTTTTTTTATATTTTTCTCGTCATTTTTTTCTTTTTTCTCGTCAATAGTTTTTTCTATTTTCTTCTGATATTCATCCATCATCTCATGATATAATAATTCATCCTTATCCTTGATGGTATTAATTCTATCATAAGTATTTTGTTCCTTATATATGGATTTTTTCAGGCTATTATAGAATATCAAATCACTAAAAGCAACAGGAAGTTGGATTGTATATTTCTCTTTTACCAAATCTGAAAGTAAGAAACTTCTTTGTTCTTCTAATAAAACAGTTTCTTGACCACCATTCCATTTCACTTTCAAGTTTACTTTCAAAGTATCAGTAGTATCTCCCTTTACTTCAATAGCATAAAGAATCGTGTCATTTGCAGACTTTCCTGATTTCAACGTGTTGATTACAGGGTTACCATTTATAGAAGTAGACATTTCTAATATAATATTATTCTTACCAAGTTTGTCGTAACCATTCATTTTCAAGCTATCACTTACTTCTCCTTGTTCACCACTTGTGTCAGCGATATAGAAACCTATGGTCTCATTAACTATATCAGATGCCGTAATCTCTATATTTGTTGGTTCTGAATTCTTATCAAAATACGTCCAAGCAGCATAAATACCCCCCAACACTAGCCATAAAGCTACAAGCGGAATCAATATCTTACGAATCTCATGATTAGTTTTTTCCTCATCCTTACTATTATTTACAATAGATTTTGAGAATATTCCACTTTTCTTTATAGATTTATCTGTCTCTACGGATTTACGCTCATTAACTACTGGAACTTTCATATTTCCCCCAATTGTAGGAACAAGGGGTAATGCGTTTTCTGTTCGATTGCTAGAAGGACCTCCGTTTGCTAGTGAAACTTTCACAGGAACTATACCATCATTAGTTATTCTAGACAAATCTAATAGTTGCGAAATTTTATATTTATCATCACCACTTTCAAGAGTTTTTCTTCCATAGATCTCCTCTCCCTCAAATATATATGGATTGTTAGCTATCGTATAGAATGTACCATCATCATTTCGTACGACAAGAGTAACATTTGAAAAATCGATTTTTCCATTTTCTCCTATTATTTGGAAAGTAACTCGCTTTATTTCTTTCTCAAAACGATAAACCAAATTAATCGTATCACCAGTAATATTAGCACCTATATACTTTCCTCCTTGACCATCTAATACTTGACGATATGTAAGATTTCTCACCTCCTTAGGGAAGTTGTTGTCTGTTTCGCCTCGTTTTGGGAAAACCGCCTGTATCACTGAATCAATTGTGACATTGGCCAGTCTTTGATTTGTATTCTTTACATAGACATTATAAATCTTTAGCTCTCTAACTGGTTCGTCAATATTCTGTGGAGCTTTTGGAGATATAAATATGCTATGATACCCTTCGTAAGCTCTACGGCATGGAGTGTTTAGATACGCTACAATATCCTTTTCTGAAGAATTTACATATCCAACATTCTTATTAAATGTCGAATTGTCTATCGTAAGATTTACACCACGCTGACAATCTTGTGTAAGTTTATAATTTGCAAGAATCTCTGTATAATAGTCCTGCATCAAAACAATCGGGTTCTGATTCAACATACCATTATGCAAGTTCTTTTCATTGAACTTGTCATTAATGGCATTCAATAATTGATAAATCGACTGTTCATTCTGAGGATTATTAATAGACTCTACCTTTGTATTACGAGGTAACAAAAGCGAAACTACCAAGATTCCTGGACGTCGGAAAGAATCCAATGTTCTGGAAACCAAACTCAAAGCAATAACTTGGGGAGCAAAAGACACTGCATAAGTCTTATCACCTTCCTCCATAAAAGACACAAAGTTGCGATAATCAAAATCTATCTTTGCATCTTTCATAAGGTCATTAGCTCCAGAAGTAACAAAAAAACGAGAAAATCCTGTAAGATTTCCTGATATGATTAATTCTATTTTGTTCATGTCCCTAACCATTAACTATTAAACCAATGAGCCAATGAATCGAAAAAGCCCCCCTTCTTTCGCTCCACCACAGTATTTTTCTGAATAACACGAAGTATCTTCAGAGAGTCGGTCTCATCAAATGTATATACATCACCTGGCATAAACTTGCCAACACAGAAAGGGTACAACCCCACATGGAATCCTGTCTGTTTATTGATGTCATATCTTTCACAAATAGCCTTTATATCAGCCAAAACAGCTTGATAACCCTGCGAATTCAAAAGTTCTTCTATTACATTTTGATCTACATATTCGCCTAACGTATCACTCTTGGTAAGGATAATATGTATAGCTATCACTTTTTTCATCAAAGTAGGATTACGAGAAAGAAGAGCAGAAACACAATTAAGGACATCACTCTGCATAACCCATTGCTGACTTCCCAATCCCATCTCTATGTTTTTCTCATTCGTTGGGTCTATGACGAAAAACAACACCTTGTTGTTATCGTTGGATAACAAACTTGCTGCTCCTGGTCCTAAATCATCAAAACTTTCTTGATTATCCATCGCTGCAAATTCGGCTGTTTTTTCACCAGACATTTCTATGAATGCAATTTTATGAATATTACCATCCTCATCATTGATTTGACCATCGATTACTTGAATATACTGTTGGTCTGTTGCTGGTGGCAACATACTTGTTCTTGCATAATTACGCAATTCCATCGCATAATTACCACCTCCACCTGGTCCTTTTGGGTCAAATCTAAAACCGAGTTGTCCTGTCAAACTCATCAAGCCGGATAATACACATGTTTTTCCAGAACCTGATACACCAAAGAAATAAATATCGGTATTACCATCCTCACTGTGAGGGTTCTCAAGCTTAGAAACAGGAAGCTGTCGCTGCTCATCCAGAAGCCTTGGATACTTCTTAATATGGCTATAACCTCTATCCGTCAAGACATCGCTGTTATCCACCAAATCCTCCATGGTAAGAGCATTAGAACTGATGTAAGCATACATTATGTCTCGACTATACTTGAAAGGGAAACGTTTCATATCCGTCAAGAGATTTCCTTTCATATCCTTGACCTTCTGCTCCGCTTCTTCTCTGTATTCTGAATAAGGATGCACCTTGATGTAGTTCACATAATCCAAGATAGTATTTCTATCCTTGGTATCAATCCAATCTCGACGAGCTTGTTCTTCATCTTGCCAACGCTGATTAAGCTTTGCAGCCTCCGCTAAAAACTTTTGAGCAGTGGCTGAAAAATTGTTAGCATATTTCTGAGCAAATTCATTCAGTTTGCTTTTTCTCTCGGTTACATCTTTTACAGCAAGGAGAGCATCCCAATCCTCTTGGATTGTCCCATTTTCCCATTTTTCCAACAATTCATTAGCTTCAGCTACATGCACATTAGAATAGATACCTAACTTGCATTTCTGAATATAGCCATTTAGAATGACAGGGTTATGAGAGTCTTTAGCAGTTTGCCACTCCAAGAATTCCACCGCATCCTTAGCTTGATGGAGGTGAACATCCGAATAAATTTTATCCGTACACTTCTTGATAAAGTTGTTCAACACATGAATATCATTAGAGTTCTTTGCTTGCAGCCAATCATCTTCTTCAGCAGCTATTGCCAATTCACGCAATTTTTCATTGGCTTGGGAAAGGTGAGCAGTAGAGAACACTCCTTGCTTACATTTTTCGATGAATGCCGTTAAAGCATCAACTGAGTTCTGCGACTTTGCCCAAATAATATCCTCAGCTTGGGCATTATATTGCTTCTCCAATAAATCAATTTTTGCAAATTTTACTGCTCGTAAGCCTTCCACCGTAACTCCCGACTCTGGATCAAGGCACAACTCTAACAATTGATCCAAAGGAACCGAATTACATCTTAAATATATATTATTGATTTGTTGTTCTGTTAATCTTGGCATAATATGTTATAATTTTATGTTTACGTTTTATTTAAATAGAAAAGCCACCATCTTCCATAATCACCGATGAATCTCCCTGCTTAAATGCTATGACGGTTCGCTTCTCACCCAAGAAATATTTAATGAGTCCTAAACCACCCAATACAAGGATACCCAAAATACCATACAAAGAAAAACTCCCCTTATCTGTAAAATGTTCCACTACACTTTCACCAGACATATAATCAGAGGCTTTAAATGACGGAATTTCTGCACCATCTATATCACCCTTATACCTGTCGTAAATATCTTGTAATCCTGTAGCATACTTCTCCTTAGCAGCACCTAATTCTTCTGCATATTGTGGGACTAAAAGAATGTTCCAATTTTTAAAATTATTAAGTACACTATTCTCCAAGGCTGTTTTCTCGCTCAACAATTGACTATAGTCATTTCCTCTAAAATGGTTCAAAAAGCTCTCACTCGCCTGATCTATTGCCTGTGCATTTACATGACTGGCACTAATGCCCAAAATACCAGCAGCTTTCTGTCTTCCTTGAACATCTCTATACATGGCTTGCAGTGCTGTCTTATAAGAGAAACTGCGAGTTTGGCATTTCTTGTCATAATCACCAAACATCTTATTGATGTCATCAATATTAGCTTGTACTTCCTTCACTATATTAGTCTTGTTAAACTGAATATCATAAAACTTAGAAGAATACAAATAGCAAGGAATCAATGCTAGCACATACAAGAAAAGCATAGCATATTCTACTTTCGTCCATATTGCTTGATTGCGATTCTGCGCTTTAGCAAAAGCTGCCAAAAAAACAAATACGACCATCAACGTAACCAATACGACAGAGACAACCACACTTTGGATTCTATCTCCCAATGTGCTGAAATTCATGCCGAAGAAAACAGTTACTCCCAATAATAAAAGAGCGATGAATGAAATAATATCGCCTTTAGAAAGATTATCAGACTTTGATTTTTCCATAATAGTTTATCTATTTTTATTATTTATCCAACAAAATACACTCCAATTAAATTAACTTACGGTAATGTCCAAGAAGTTGTCCCAACTGCTTGTTGGCTTCCACATCATAATTAGGAACATCATAAGATGCTATAAAGGAAATCAGCAACAACTCTATCCATTTATTATATTTGATATAAGATGGAAGAGTGGACAACATCGTATTTTCTTCCGTAGGTCTTATATCGTCAAACAAATCAGACAACTCTTCGTTTGACATAGGCACGTTATCAGCCAAGCCATAATTAAAACCAATATGAAGATTCTGCTTTTCATTAATAAGCTTTAAATCCTCAATCTTCTCTGGAGAATAATAAGCATAACCAAAGGTTACCACAAACTCATTGATGATTTCCGCTGTCGTATCAGCAATCATATCCAAGATTTGATGAGGAACAGATATAGCATCCACAAAAGGACTTATGCGTTTGGCTATCACATTTACCAACTGGATTGTCCCTGCAACAGCTCCCATATTCTCCACAAGGTCAAGTACAGTCAAAGTATTGACACCCTCACTCTCGTAAAACTTCAAATTCTTTTGTGACTTTATATCATCAAGCCATTTAGCGACAATACCTTCAGCCAATTGCTCAGAATTACTTTTTTGTTTGAAGTTACATTCAAACAACTTATCCAAAGAGATACCTTTTATATTCTCAAAGAAGTCACGGCATCCCTCTACTGAAGGGAAATGATACTCTTGACGCAAGATTTCCAAATTATCTTCAAAAGAATTATCAGCAGATAATCTACCATGACATCGAGAAAGAATAAGGTCATACTCCTTCATGTCACGTTCCACAGACAATTTAGAATTGTTCAGTTGGTTATAATAGAAGTCAAACACATAGTTCTCACTAATTTGCAAATTTTGTATCATTCGCCCAAAGAAATAATTATCCTTGCCACAAACAACATCAAATTCTGCCACGATAGCTCCACCTCTCATGATTGCTTTTTGCAAGATGTTGTCGTCACTCTCGTCATGATAGTATTCAAGCATCAACTGCAAAGCCTGAGTATGTAAGTTCTTCACCTCCATTTGGGCTCTATAAAGCCGACTTTCCTTAGCATTTGCAGCCACTATTCCTAAATTCTCAATAATACGTGTAGCACCATCATTATTTTGGGTTGCAGCAGCATTCCAAGCAAGCTCTGGATCTTCAAAAAATACCCCGACATGAGCATTGGCGATGAAACTTCGCTTTAATTCCTCATGAAAAGGTGCATCTATCTCAGAAACCTCACACCCATTTGTATCAAATCCCTCAAACAAGCGATTTCCATTGATGCCAGAATACTTATAATCTCTTAACAGATATGCATTCTTAAGTAACTACTCAGCACCCCTATAGAAAACTTCTCGTTAATAAAGCATAAACTTGATTTTGCTTATTTTCTTCATCATTACAAACTTTTTAATGATTGAGTCGATGAGGACGTAGGCTGTTTAAAACAGTTCATTTAACGAGTTCTTTTCCGATGATGCCTCCAACATGTCTCCTTTGTCTATTATCGCCCTTCAACAGATTATCTGCCAGGAGATGCGTTTTTGCATTCCCCGTAAGTCAAAAGTCTGCGTTAAGGGATGTAAATCGTGATTTTGCCATGTGGAGAAAAATGCTTATCTTTGCACCAAAAAATGGCAAGCGACTGTACTGACATAGATGTTGTTTTGCGCCAGATAAACCAGCGTCTGCGCAAACTTGAGAAGTCCGACTCCGAGAAGACTGAGGAGATCGGACGCCTCAACCGTGTCATTAACCAGAAGGACGTGGAGATACATAATCTAAAGACAGAACTTGCTTCCACAAAGGCAGAACTTGCCGTTGCTAAAGAGCGTATCAAGGAACTCGAGGAAACTGATGACGATACATCAAGTACACCAGGAAAGCCCGAGAAAAACAGCAGTAACAGCAGTATCCCTCCATCCCAAGAAAGTATCGCTTCCCGTGAGCAGCGCAGGACAAAGTCTCTTCGCAAGCCAAGCGGAAAGCCGAGCGGTGGACAGCCTGGTCACAAGGGTCACACACTGCAGACTATAGCAGAACCAGACGTAATTGTAAAGCACGAACCAGTCTATTGTAAATGCTGTGGTCGGCTCTTGATTGATATACCATGCCAGAAGATCCGTAAGACACAAATTGTTGATATCAAGGTGGTCGTAGAGACCTGCGAGGAACAGTATTACGAGAAGGTCTGTGAATGCGGTTGCGTAAACAACTGCGAAGCTCCCAACTGTCGTATCAAGTATGGTGACAACCTCCGTGCACTGGTGACATACCTTAATGTAGTGCAGTGTATTCCGATCAAAAGGATTGCAGAACTTATATCCGACCTGTCCAGCCAGAATATAAGTGAGGGAACAGTGCAGAACATACTCAAAGAGAATAGCGGCAAGGCAGATAGTGCATACGAGGAAATACGCAAGAGGCTGGAAACAGCGTCTGTCGTAGGAGCCGATGAAACTGGTGCTACGGTAGGAAAGCATCTGCATTGGAACTGGATATTCCAGAACGACCTGCTTACATACGTGTTCCAGTCAGAATCGCGAGGTCAGAAGGCCATAGATTCCAAGTTTCCAAAGGGACTTCCCTATTCGACACTTGTGACTGACAGACATCAGAGCTACTTCAAGATGAATGTTAAGGACCATCAGGTCTGCCTGGCTCATCTTCTTAGGAATGCAGAGTATCTGAACGAACTGGATTCAAACCAGAACTGGTCACGGAGATTCATCCATCTGATAGAACACTCTATAAATCTCAGAAGAGAGGACAACATTACCTCTAGAAAGATAAAGGTACTGAAGACAAAGATGAAGAACCTCTTGGGTGAAAGCCTCACGCATTTAGATAACGAGTTTGAAAAATTCAAGAGAGGTATCCTTAAGGTCAAAGACTACCTATTTACCTTTCTCTCCAATCCAAGTGTGCCTTACGAGAACAATGCCAGTGAGCGGGGAGTTAGAAAAATCAAGATAAAGCAGAAAGTCAGCGGTTGCTTCCGAACAGACAGCGGTGCCGATGATTTTGCCAAGTTGCACTCCATTGCTGAAACTGCTATGAAGAACGGAAATTCTAAATTCAATGCAATTCTTGCTGTAGTACAATAGTAAGACGATTACTCATGCCTATAGGGGTGCTGAGTAGTTACGTTGTAGTTTTTTATGTTAAGATAATACAAAATTCAAAAAAAATGTTGTAAAATTTGGGCTGTATAAAGAAATTTATTAAATTTGAAGGCAAAAGCATAAGTAAGAACTTTTGTAGTTGTTCATAAATTACTTCATAAGGTTTTATAAAATGCTTCGGTACAAGATTCTGTCTAGAATAAAAATTACACTGAGATGAAAATCGAAGAATAAAGTTATATTTGTTATAAGTGATACTTGTAACACAAAGACTTTTTGTGGAGAGTTACATATTTATCCGTTAAAAACTTTACTTAAATAAGTTCCATAATGAAAAAAATCATTTTATTTTCACTTATTATAATACAAAGCAACTTTGGATATGGGGGGATATATAATAGATATGTATACATTTTAAATAATGATACACATGTTTATTGTATAGCCAAAGACTCAGAAGACGCTTTAATAGGATTGATTATTGATGAAGAAGGCAATCCTGTGTCATTTGCCTCTATCTCATTGCTGTCAAAGATAAACAGCTCTCTCATAACTGGTGGGGTGAGTGATGAAAATGGTCGTTTTTCCATATCGTGTCCTGATGTCCCAATGGTTGCAAAAATCAGTTGCATAGGATACAAAACTATTGAATTACCTATAACTACAAAGGATATTGGGAATATTCGTATGTCGGCAGACACTAACCTTTTGAACGATGTCATCATTGTTGGACATCGCAAATACATTTCAAAAGAAAACGGAAGACTTACTCTCAACGTTCAAAACTCCAACTTGCAAAATATCGGCAAGGCTACTGATGTCATCAAGTACGTTCCAGGTATGCTTTATACTAATGGCAAATACGAGGTGTTCGGAAAGGGAGAGCCTGTTTTTTACATAGATGGCAGAAAGGTAGCAAACGCTTCAGAACTCTCCTTGCTTTCCTCTTCCAATGTAAAGTCTGTTCAACTTATCACTAATCCTGGGGCAGAATACGATGCTGACACAAGAAGCGTGATAGCCATCAGCACCATACACAATAAACTTGATGGTCTTTCTGGCATTGCCAGAGCGGAACTTTCAAGACACAAGAATTTGTCAAACAATGAGGACCTCAACCTCAACATCCACAAGGGAGCATTGGATGTTTTCCTTGCCTATCAGTATGACAATACAAGAAGCAACATTCGCTATGACATCGACCAAACCAATTACGAACAAGATATTTTCCATGAGGTTTCTGCTTCGGAATACTCCGACCGTTCTCGTTCTCACGATTACAGCGTAGGCATGAACTATGCCATCAACAAGAACCACACCATTGGTGGCAAATACATGGGAACATTCTCCAACTATAAGTTGCTTGATTCCCCTTACGACTACATGCTGACTTACAAGAATAATGAGCTTTTAACTTCTACAGACAATAAGACAGATGAGTCAGAAAAGGAAAAGTTTCATAATGTCAATGCTTACTACATCGGCAAGTTGTCAGACAAGTTGCAGTTTAACTTGGATGCCGACTATGTATATTCTCAACTGAAACATCAGCAGCAAGTAACCGAGACAAGCCAAACGGATGCATCTTCGGAATTAACACACATGCAAAACGACCAAAGGAACCGTGCCGTGGCTTTCAAAGGTGTATTTGCTTGGAACATAACCGAAAAACATGGTTTTGACTTCGGCGCAGATTTTAGTAAAATTTCGTCATGGGGAATTTCTGTGAACGAGGAAGGAAAGATAGACGATGACCAATTCAAGAACAAGGAAAACAAATATGCAGGATTTGTATCCTACCGCTTGTCGTCAGAGAAATGGAGGGGAAGTCTTGGACTACGCTATGAGTTCGTACATGCCATCAACACAGACCAAGGTGAGGTAAAAAACAAAACGAATTACTCAGACTTGCTGCCATCTTTCTCGCTTTCTACTTCTTTTGGCAGAGTGGATTTGAACCTCGATTTCAGCAGCAGGGTGAATCGCCCTTCATTCCGACAGTTGAACAACAGTGTCAGTTACAACAATCAATACCATTACGAGCAAGGAAACATCTATCTGAAGCCACAATATGTGTATGATACAGAAGTCAGCATGAGCTATAGCTTCTTTGACTTCAGGTTGGACTATCAGTATATCAAAGACTATATCCATCCTACGGTTGTGGCTATATCTGGTAAACCAGGAACCGTTGCTTGGATGTCAACTAACGCCAAGGATTTTCAGCAGTTAGGAGCGCAATGTGTGGTTTCACCTGTATTCGACTGTTGGCGACCAACTTTGACGGTAGGCGTTTACAAGCCTTTTTTCTCTTTGACATACAATGGAGAAAAGGTAGATTATAATCATCCATACGGTTTATTGGCATTTCAAAACTCAGTGGAACTTAAAAGCGATTGGCTTTTCCGCAGCGATTTCTATTGGAACATCAAAGGGCATCACGGCATCTACGAGCAGAACAGCCATGCCACATTCAACATGATGGTTCAAAAGCAATTGCTCAAGAAGAGGCTAACAATAACGCTGAAAGCAGAGGACTTGTTTGATTGGTCAAAGTTGAATGATATAAAGAAAGTAAATTTCGTGGTACAGAACAGAAAGGTAAACAACTTCAATCGTTGCACTATTGCCTCAATCAGCTATAACTTCAACAGCTTCAAGGATAAATATAACGGCAGTGGCTCAGCAGACGATGAGATAAATCGCTTTTAGAAATATATTCTGGTGCAGGTCATGTGAAAGATAAATATACAGGCGTGGAACTTGATGAGGTCGCTGGTCATTCATGGATTATTGATGGTTATGTAATAGCAACGCTAGATGATGAGTCTCACAATGTTCATGTTAAGGATTTTTATGTTCATAATAATATGGGCTGGGACGGAGCAAATAATGGCTATTATTTGTTAACGGCATTGAGTTCATCGCCAATGGCATACAAGGAAAGCTTTCTCGATTTGATTTGGACATGACGGACGAGCATACCTTGCAAGTCACCGACAAGACAACGGCAGAAGTCC
>OIXQ01000256.1_pt1 | contig 25912 bp, 21 predicted proteins | sample 1587791 | NCBI WGS metagenome assembly OIXQ01 (sample SAMN03283273) | human gut metagenome | biome: human-associated habitat; material: feces | host: Homo sapiens | place: Peru | collected 2012
AGAACAGAACTGGTGGCATAAGAAATTTTGTGTCTACTAACTATTGACTACTTCATCTTTCGAGGCGGGCTGGGTTATTGGATGGACGGGGAATCCACCGGCCGCAGTCGGTGCATACAGTGGACATAATATCCGATTTCTGCCAGAGAGGTGAGAATCCAGGAGCAGGGGTAGAGCAGATACAGCGCGGTGATGGTGTGAAAATAGGCGAAAATGGTGTAAACCCAAATCACCCGGAATACACAGGAGCCCAGAATCACAATAACCGTAGGCACCAGGCTCCGTCCCAGGCCTCGGCAGGCGGCGATGGAGCAGTCCATGAAGGCGCTGATGGCGTAGGAGAAGCACATAATGTGCATCCGTTCCATGCCCGCGGCGGCAACCGCCGGGTCGTTGGTAAAGACGTACAGGAAGGGCTCGGCGCAGAGCCAGAAGGCCATGCCCAGAATGGCGGCAATCAGGAAGGCATAGCCAAGGCTGATGTAGTAGCTTTTGTGCATCCGATCCGGCTTGCCCGCGCCCCAGTTCTGCCCCATGAAGGTGGAGCAGGCGGTGTAGAAGGCAGCCATCACGTTATAGATCACGTTGTCCACGTTCACCGCCGCGGCATTTCCCGAAACCACCACGGAATCGAAGGAGTTGACGCCAACCTGAATGAAGAGGTTGGCAATGGCAAACACCGCGTTCTGAACGCCGGAGGGAATGCCCAGCCCCAGAATCCGTCCGATTTCCTCCCGGTGCAGACGCAGAGCGCACAGCTCCAGGCGGCAGCTGCCGCTCAGCCTTGCCATGTGACCCAACACCAGAATTGCCGATACATACTGGGAAATCACGCTGGCCAGCGCCACGCCCTCTGCTGCCATGCCGCAGACAATGACGAAGAACAGATTCAGAAGAATGTTCAGAATTCCGGCAATGGTCAGATACAGCAAAGGCCGTCGGGTGTCGCCGGTGGCACTGAGTACCGCGTTGCCGAAGTTGAAAATGCCCAGAGCGGGCATACCCAGGGCGTAGATTCGGAAATAGAGCACCGCTCCGGCCAGCAGATCCTCCTTGGTTTTCAGCAGCTCCAGCAGGGGCGTAGCCAGCAGCAGGCACAGTCCGGAGATGAGCAGTCCCATCAGGGTGCATAGAATCAGGGAGGTGTGGACGCAGTTGCGGGTGCTTTCCTCCTGCCTGGCTCCCAGATACTGAGCCACCCGGACGTTGACGCCGTTGCCCAGTCCGATGAGAAAGGCGGTAAACAGGGAAACCAGGGTGGTGGTGGAGCCTACGGAACCCAGAGCTGCCGCGCTGGAAAACTTGCCCACCACGGCTACGTCCGCGATATTGAACAGCACCTGTAATAGCTGGGAGAAAATCAGGGGAATGCTGAACAGCAGAATATTTTTATACAACGACCCTTCGGTCATTTGAATGCCGCCGGAGTGGCGGGAAAGGGACTTTGCCATAAGAAATCTCCTGAATGATGTGTAATTCTGGCAGTTTCCGAGTAAAGCGCATTTGTTGCATTATAATGCTTTTCTGAAGGACTGTCAAGGATTCCCGGAGACAATTTTCCTGGGATTCCGGAACAAAAACCCCGTTCCGGGGAATCCGGAACGGGGAAAACAGACTGCTATGTGACAGGATCAGTAAGTGTGAAGAAATAGCTGTAGGATACATTTGCCTGCTTGAGACAGATGATGGCAACAGCTTCAATACTGATAGGAGCGTCAAACCGAATTTCCTTGACGGTCAGTGTACCATCCAGCTTGAAGGTTTTGGTGTACTTCCATTTTCCGTCCGTAGTCCGTACATACACGGCATTGTTGAAATTGCCATCCAAATTACCACTGGAAATATCGAGAATTTCGTAGTTGATTGTAAAACCCTTGCAATTTTCCAGGGGGACGGCAAGCTCAAAGGGATAGGTAGTACCGGTACTTCGCACAAATTTGGTGTCAGAGAATGTGCCTTCAATTTGGGTTCCGGATTGCACGGAGTCCCCGGCGGTGTCGCTGTAACATACATCTCGGATGGTCATGGATTCCGAATAGGAATATTCTCCCTGCTTCTGGCAGATCACGGCGACAGCCTCAATGGAAACCGGGTCAAAGGCAAGTTCCACCGTCGTTTCCAGACCCTGTGGATAGAAGCTGTCCAATAGCTTCCAGTTGCCTTGCGTGGTGAGCCCATAAACCTCCATAATATAACGGCTGCCGGTCATATCACCCTTGGTGACTTCGGTGATGTTGTAGTCCATGGTGAAGCCTACACAAGATGCCAATGGCTCGTCGAAAACGAAGGGATAGGCGCAGTGATAGTTCCGCCAGATGGGTTCCTCGGAATAGCTGCCGGAAACGACGGCAGAGACACCCGTAGCCGAGGCAATGGATTTTGTAATGTTTTTAACGGTGTCCGGGGAGCAGGCAGAAAGGGTGAAAACCAGGCATAGTGCCACAATGGATGCGATCATTCGTCTTTTCATCTTATTTCCCTCCCTATAAATCAGTATAACATCCCTTTGCGCGCGATGCAATAGGGAAAGAAAGAATAAGGAAAAGAACGAAAAAATCCCCGTTCCGGAGAATCCGGAACGGGGAAAAGGATTGTTTGGTTTAGCCCTTCTCGGCCATTTCCTTCAGGGCATCCTTGCGGCTGAAGTTGGCACGGCCCTTCTCATCGAAGCCCATGAACTTGACCCAGGTCATATCGCCCAGGTTCAGCACGTCCTCGACCTTCTCTACCCGGCGGTTCTCCAGCTTGGAGATGTGCACCATGCCGTCATGGCCGGGCGCGATCTCCACGAAAGCGCCGATGGGCAGAATCCGAACCACCTTGCCGTAGTACAGCTTGCCCACCTCGGGAACGAAGCAGATGTCGTCCACCATCTTCTTGGCGGCGTTGGCAGCGGCAGCGTCCACAGCGGAGATGAACACGGAGCCGTCGTCGTCGATATCCACCTTGGCACCGGTATCGGCGCAGATCTTCTGGATGGTCTTTCCGCCGGAACCGATGACCTCCCGAATCTTGTCCACGGGAATCTTCAGGGAAATCATCTTGGGGGCGTACTCGGAAACCTCCTCACGGGGAGCGGGGATGGCCTTCAGAATCACCTCGGACAGGATCTCCAGACGAGCCTTCCGGCAGCGCTCCAGAGCGTCGGCGATGATCTCCATGGTCAGACCCTTGTTCTTCAGATCCATCTGAATGGCGGTGATGCCCTCGGTGGTACCGGCCACCTTGAAGTCCATTTCGCCGTGGAAGTCCTCAACACCCTGGATATCGGTGAAGGTTCTCCACTCGCCGGTCTCCTGGTCGGAGATCAGGCCGCAGGAAATACCGGCAACGGGCCGCTTGATGGGCACGCCGGCATCCATCAGAGCCAGGGTAGAGCCGCAGATGGAGCCCTGAGAGGTGGAGCCGTTGGAGGACAGCACCTCGGACACCACACGGATGGCGTAGGGGAACTCCTCCACGCTGGGGATCACAGGCAGCAGAGCCTTCTCAGCCAGGGCACCGTGACCGATCTCCCGGCGGGAGGTGGAGCGGGCAGCCCGGGCCTCACCGGTGGAGAAGGAGGGGAAGTTGTAGTGGTGGATATACCGCTTGGTCTCCTCGGGGTAGATGGTGTCCAGCTTCTGGGCGGCGGACAGGGTGTTCAGGGTGCAGATAGACAGCACCTGGGTCTGACCACGGGAGAACAGACCGGAGCCGTGTACCCGGGGCAGAACGCCAACCTCGGCGTCCAGAGGACGGATGTCGTCCATGCCGCGGCCGTCCACACGCTTGCCCTGGAGCAGCCACTTCTTGACGACCTTCTTCTGCATCTTGTACAGGCAGACCTCAATGTGGGTCTCGAAGTCCTCGTACTTCTCACCGAACTTCTCCTGGAAGTCCAGACGGGCGGCGGTGAGCCGCTCCTCCCGGACGTTCTTGTCGTCGGTGTCCAGGGCGTACTCGATCTGGGGCAGGCCGTAGGCCATCAGCTCGTCCAGCAGGTCGTGGTTGACGGCAGCCTTCTCGAAGGTGAACTTGGGCTTGCCGATCTCGGCCACGATGGAGTTGATGAACTTGACGATCTCCATGTTGGTCTCGTGAGCCACACGGATGGCCTCGTAGACGATGGCCTCGGGAGCTTCCTTGGCCTCGGTCTCGATCATGACCACCTTCTCGAAGGTGGAGGAGATGCACACGAAGCAGTCACAGGCCTCCCGCTCGTCGGCGGAGGGGTTGATGATATACTTGCCGTTCAGGTGGGCAACGTTGGTGGTAGCCACAGGGCCGTTCCAGGGCACATCAGAGGAAGCGATGGCGATGGAAGCACCCAGGGAGGCCACGATCTCCACAGGGTTGTCGTAGTCGTTGGCAAGAACGGTGCAGGTCACGACAGTGTCGTTGCGCAGCTCCTCGTCGAAGAGGGGACGCATGGGACGGTCGATGATCCGGCTGTTCAGAATGCCCCGCTCGGAGGGCTTGCCCTCCCGGCGGTTGAAGGAACCGGGAATCCGGCCCACGGCGTACATCCGCTCCTCGAACTCGATGGTCAGGGGGAAGTAGTCGATGCCGGCCTTGGGGATGGGGTTGCAGGTGCAGGTGACCAGCACCACGGTGTCGCCGTAGCGGCAGATGCACTCGGCGTCGGCCAGCTCCGCTACCTTACCGGTTTCCACGGTGAAGGGACGGCCACCGATTTCCATCTCGTAAACATGGTGATTGGGATACTGTTTGCGGGTAATCATGAAAGAACCTCCTTAAAATTGTGGTTTTCCGGGAGGTTTAGCACTTGAAACTGACGGTTTTCCGTAATGCCTCAATAGAAGCATTGTCATTGCGAACCAGTGCGCACACTGGTGTGGCAATCTCCCTCGTTTTCGGATGAGGCCCCGGAAAAAACATCACTTTCAAACGCTAAAGGGACTCCCGGCGTTTGGGGATGCGAAAAGGGGGCGACGGTATCCGTCGCCCCGGGGACTTATTACTTACGGATACCCAGCTTGGCGATCAGAGCACGGTAACGGTTGATGTCCTTGTTTGCCAGATAGTCCAGCATCTTGCGGCGCTTACCAACCATCATCAGCAGACCACGACGGGAGTGGTTGTCGTGCTTGTGGGTACGCAGGTGCTCGGTCAGCTCGTTGATGCGGGCGGTCAGGATAGCAACCTGAACCTCGGGAGAACCGGTATCGCCCTCATGAGTCGCGTTGTCCAGGATGACCTGGGTCTTCTTTTCCTTCTGGATCATTGTGTTTTCCACCTTTCAATGTGTTTCCCGTCTGCCAAGTAGGGGCCAGTGGAATGCCGTTTGGGCTTTCTCCCGGAACTGAGCAGCGGGCATAAAAATATCTTCTGGTTCACACCAGCCCTCTCATATTACCATAAGCTTGCCCAAATGTAAAGGAAAATTTCCGCGTTTTTCCGATTATTTCCGGGCAAGCTTCAGCTTATTCAGGAAGCCATAAAGCCGGTCGGGCAGACTGTCCCGAACCAGGAGCAGCAGACCTACGGCGGCAAAGAGCACCGCCATCATGATAATGCTGAACATCCAGTCTCCGGAGAGAATCAGGTCGCCCGCGGCACAGGTGACCCAGGTGGGCAGGGGCAGGGCGATGAGCAGAGCCAGCAGATATCGATTGGCGGCCATGCCGGAATTGGCGGCGGCATAGGGAATGACGCCGTTAGGCAGACCCGGAGCCAGCAGCACCATCACCGTGTAGTAGGTGCGGTTCCGGCGGACGCTGAGGGTATCGAGTATTTTTTCCATCTTGGGGCTGGAGGCCGCAATGGCGTTCAGCTGCTTTTTCGCATGCTTTGCCAGAAAAAACACTGCCATATGGGAGCAAACAGAGGCGCTCAGACACACGGCGGCTCCCAGCCAGGAGCCCAGGACGATGCCCGCGGCCAGCTGAATGGGGAGGGAGGGCAGGACGATGGAGATCACCTGGACGAAGGACAGCAGCCACAGAAGACAGGCGCTGTAGGTTCGGCTCTGGTTTTCCAGACAGGCCTCCAACGCCCCGTCATTGCCGCTGGACAGGGCAGCCCAGATATCGGGCACATAGATTCTCAGCAGCTCCACCACCAGACCGACGGCGAGCAGCAGCACAAATATCATAACGGCCAGGGTTATGGTCGCAGACCGACGTTCTTGCTTCTGCACAGGCGATTTCTCCTTCTTTGGAAATACAGTGATTATACCGCAAAACCGGAAAAAGTCAAGAATATCAAGGGAAATCGCCAACTATGACGCCGCAAACACCGCCTCTGCGGACATTTGTCCGCAGAGGCAAAAGCAAACGGCATTCGACCTCCATGCTCCGGAGGTCGAATGCCGTTTTCCAAAGATTTAGTTTGCTTTTTGAACGCTGTCGGCCAGCTGCTGAAGCTGTTCCCGACTGAAATTCTCGGCGGAAATCTGGAATACCACCTTCTGTTCCCAGTCCACCCAGACGATTTTCCCGTCCGTTACGACGGCTTGCATTCCATGTACGGTGGCGGTATCTCCGCCGCCGTACATGGCCAGGATGGTTTCCGGGGTCTCCTCCACCTGAGGCTCATCCTTATCCCCGTTCAGAAGGAAGCTTTCGTACTCAAGAAGTACGACGTCATTCTGTTTCGCGTCAATATACCACCGATACACATAGGCGTACCAGTCGCCGCCGTCTTCCTTGGGGCTGGCGGTGAATTCGGTTTCCGGGTAGTTTGCCGGCAGACCGGTGATGCGGTAATCGCCCAGTTCCTCCAGGGCCAGCCGAGCGCGATCGGCATTGGTAGGCTGCAAGGCGGAATCGGGACGGACGCTTTCCGCAACATGCATGAGATCCAGGCCGGTGTCCTCCGTGATCAGAAGAAATCCAACGCCTTTTTCTTCGTCCGTCCAAATGAGCACCCGCTCTCCGCTGGTGCTGGTGAGCAGCGTCCCGGGAAGACCGCTGACGGTGACGGCCTCCTCCTTGGCTACGTCCTCCAGAACCATGTTAGCCCCCTCGGTGCCCCGGGTCACTTCCAGCACCAGAGCGCTGGGATTACTATCGGCTTCATAGTGCAGCGTCTGATTGCCGAAGGCCTTGGGTCCTACAAAGCGCAGCCGGTAGCCATCGGGCACCCAGGTAGGGCGATAGCTTTGCAGGCCCACATATTCCTCGGCGGTGGAGGTGAAGGTGATCTCCGCATTATAGGGGGCGGAGGCATTGGCCTCCACGGTTTCGTCGGTGCCCTGCCGGTATCGCTGGGTACTCAGCTGGATCTGAGAGTTTACCGCGTAGGCGGTGACGCCCAGCAGACTGATGAGGGCGGCCGCAATGAGAAAATAACGAAGCTTTCCCTGTTTTTTCATAGAAATATTCTCCTTTTGATGGGAGTCCGCCATGGCAAGATACCGATCATCAATGCCGCTAAAGGCCTGGTAAAGGTCTTTTCCGTTCATGCTCCGAAGCCCTCCTTTTCCAAAAACGCTTTCAACTCCGCCCGGAGTTTTTTCAGCCGGTATTTTACCTGATAGGCACGAATGCCCTGCTGCTGCCCCAGCTCCGAGGCGTTCCGATTGTAGTAGTACCGTCCCAAAAACAGGGCGCAGTCCAAGGGATCCAGGCCGGAAAGAAAGCGATTGAGTGCCAGGGACAGCTCCTTTTGCTCCGCTCGGGCTTCCGGGGAAGCGGCGGTGTCGGGGATGCACTCCTCCAGCTCGGAAATCGCCACCTCCACAAAGGCGGCCCGCTTTTGGGCGCTTGCGTACTCGTATCGGGTCAGCGCCAGATTCCGGGTGATTCGGGATAAGTAATGCTTCAGTACCTTGGGAATCTCCGGCGGGATCTGGTTCCAGGCGGCAAGATAGGTGTCGCTGACGATTTCCTCCGAGTCCTTGGCTCTGCTGAGGATCCGTCCGGCTACGCTGCGCAGCAGGCCGCCGTATTTCCGGTCAGTCTGGGAAATGGCGTCCTCGGAACGCTGAAGGAACAAAGCGATGATCTGGGAATCTTCCATGGGTTCACTCCTTTTTCGGAAGCGCCCGGAGGGGCGTTCCTTTGCTGTAAGGGCCTTACACCTATCTAGTCGGATTTTATGACCCAGGTGGAGAAAATTTGGGAATTTTGTAAAAAGCAGGAAGCGGCGTGGCCGAAGCCACGCCGCTTGGATATTTGGTTGCTTAAGAACTTACATCTCGAAGGGCTCCATGCTCAGCACGGGATGGCCAACCTCGGACAGGTAGTTCAGCAGCTGCTCGGGATCCTCAGTGCAGATGGTTTCATCGGCGATCATGTCGGTGAAGTTCTCCACGCCGTACATCTCCAGAGCGGTCTTGTCCAGACGCTCACGCATCTGATCCTTCAGGATCTTGGGCAGCCACACGATACGGCCGGGGCCGCCTTCGGCAGCGATGAACTTCTTGGAAGCGATGAAGTGCTTGCCGTGACCCATGAAGCCGGGGGTCTGAACGCCGCCGCCGGTCATGGAGGCCATCTCGGAGAAGGTCATGCCCAGGGGGGTCATACCGGCGTGCTCACGGCAGGTAATGACAACGCCCATGGTGACAGGCTCAACGCCGCAGATACACTCGAAGCAGCCGCAGGAGGTCATGGGATCCTGGAACAGGGAGTACAGAGTGACGTGCTCCAGAGCGCCGTGGCTGTACTTGCTGACAGCCTCGTCCACGCTGGTGTAGCGACCCAGATGCTCGTCCAGGCAGCCTTCCTTGGGGATAGGCTGGCAGGGGCCGGCAGGATCCAGTTCCTTGGTGGCCTTGGCATCCAGCCAGGACACGGCGCCGCACAGACCCAGACGCTCGGGGGTGACGATACACACATGGCTGGGGGAGAAGGCCTGGCACATGATGCAGGTGTAGTAGTCGGAAACGGACTCGTCGGTCATGGAGGCCAGACGGGCGTCACGCTTGTCGAAGACCTCGTTGGCGGCGGCACGGAGCTTGGCGTTCTGCTCTGCGTCTACCACGATGGTCACCTGGCACTTGTCCACAACGGCCTCGAACTCGCTCTTGACCTTGGCGTAGAGAACCTCGCCCAGGTGACGGAACTTGAAGCCGGCCTCGAAGTCGGTCTTGCTGATACGGATACGGATCATGTCACGCTGACCGGTGTGCATCACGCCCTCGATGCAGTTGATCCAGGAGTGGATCTTCCGCTCCATAACGGACTCGAAGTCGGGCTGCATAGCCTTGCCGGCAACTTCCACGGTGTAGCTCAGAGAGATCTTGGAGCCCACGGGGATGTCGTCGATTTCGGGGCCGACGACGGTGATCTTGTGATCCTCCACCTGGGCGGCTTCTCTGGTCTGCACCAGCTCAAAGCAGTCCACACGGGAGCCGTCCACTTCCACCTGCATATCGCCCCGGCGGATGATTTCGCCCTCGAAAGCGGAGGCGAAGGCCACGGGAATGTCGATGTTGGTGATCTTGATCTTGATGCCGCGGGCCTCCAGAGAGGTGGCGTTCCACTTGGAAACGTCCAGCTGCTGGATCAGGGACTTGGGCACCCGGAACATATTCTCGGTCTCGTTGGAGACAACGGGGAAGCCCAGAGCGATGGCGCCGGCGCCGCAGGCAACGATCACATCGTCCAGAGGAGCGAAGGCGTTGACGAAGGCGGGCACACGCTCGAAGGTGTACTTCATCAGGCCAGCCGCGTCGCCGGGCTGGATGTTGCCGAAGATCAGAGCGGCACGGACGGCAACGGACACGACATGGATGACGGAAGTGACTTCCTTACCCAGGGGGATGACCCGCAGGTTGTCGCCGGTCTTCACGCCGGCTTCCTCCAGCTGATCGATGACGCCGCCCACCAGAGTGACCAGCATACCCTGAGCCTGGTAGCTCTTGACCAGGTCAACGGCTTCCTGGGTGGTGGGAGCCTTGCCCAGAATGACGGGAACGCCGGGGATATCGCCGGTAACCAGGGGAACACCCAGGCTGCGGACGATGGCATCGGGCAGATGGCCGTAGCAGGGAGCGGTGTAGGGCTCCGCGCCGTCGATGTACTTCAGAACCTCGATGAACTCGGCGCACAGAGCGGTGGCGATGCCGGACATGAAGGCGTCATGCAGGCGCTTCTCCCGGGTCATCAGGGTCTTCACCACACCCAGGGCCTCCTTCAGCTGGCCCAGGGTCTCAACCTTCACACCGGTCACGCCGTAGTAGCAGGGAAGGCTGTAGGCGGTGCCGGGGAAGGAAACGGCATGGTCTTCGCCGTACTGTGCAATGGCGCCCTTGATCGCGGCCTCGGTCAGGCCGTAAACCGCATCGTTGCCGCCAAAAACTCTTTCAAAAAGTGTCACGGTTTTTCCTCCTATTGTTAGTTAGTTTCCTCGGAATCCAGAACATCCTTGATTTTCCGGATTTCGTCGATTGCCGTGGGGCTGAAGTCGTAGGGCGATTTGCCCTGACGATCCGCGTCCATGATCTCCGTGTTGTAGTGGATAAAGCCCAGCAGATCCTCGGCGGGAATCTGGGATTTGACAAATTCCTCGTCCCGGGTGTCCCGAACCTTATTGGCTACCACCCGCACCTGCTTGACCCCCAGGTCAGCGGCCAGCCGCTTGACGTTGTGGTAGGTCTGCACGCTCCGGGCACCGGGCTCAATGACCACGATAAACTGATCCATGTTGCCCGCGGTACCCCGGCCCAGATGCTCCAGGCCCGCCTCCATGTCCATGATGACCACGTCGTTCTTGCGGTAGGTCAGGTTGGCCAGCACCGCCTTGAGCATTACATGCTCCGGACAGACGCAGCCGCTGCCGCCCAGATCCACCGTACCCATGACCAGCAGCTTCACGCCGTTGATCTCCCGGGAGAAGGTGTCGGGAATGTCATCTACATAGGGGTTGAGCTTGAAGAACTTGTTGGCGGCGTTCGCGCCGGTACGCTCTTCCACCAGAGTGCGCATTTTGGAGATGGGGACGATGGCGTCCACTTCCTCCTGAGAAAGTCCCAGCGCCAATCCCAGATTGGCATCGGGATCCACGTCGGCGGCCAGGACGGTGCGTCCTTCGTCGGCGTAAAGCCGGGCCAGCGTGGAGGACAGGGTGGTTTTGCCCACGCCGCCCTTACCGGTAATCGCTAGTTTCATTGGAAAAAGACCTCGTTGTTGTTAATGTATGGAAGCTATACGATAGAGGCACAGAAGCCCAGGCATTTCCGCATCATTCGACAAGTGCATTCATCGAGAGATTTTTCTTCAGGGGAAGGTTTGGAAAACGCAGGAATACTTTGTGTATTTCAAGTTTTTCAAACCGCACCCTTGGGGGAAAAGATCCGATGAAGGCCGCAGACGCAATGATGTGGAATTGCCTAAATAATTAGATGCCAAGAGCGGTACGCTTGGCCTCGATGCGCTCGATCATCAGGTCGCCCAGCTTCTCGATGTCGGTTTCGACGGTGTAGTTGGCCTCGACCCAATCCTTCACGCCGTGCTCGCCGGTCAGCAGAGCGCAGACCTCTTCGGAACCCTTGACGTAGGGGTCAACACCCAGGAAGGTGTCGATACCGGTGGCGATGACGTAGTTGCCGATGGACACGGCCTTCTCGGACATCCACTCGGGAGCGCAGCCCACAACAGGCAGCTGGGAGATGGGAATGCCGGAATCCTTGGACAGCTCGGCAGCCAGCAGCATCATACGGGAGATATCCACGCAGGAGCCCATGTGCAGGACGGGAGGAATACCGGCCAGCTCGCACACACGCTTCAGACCTGCGCCGCAGTACTCCTTGGCCTTCTCGGGATCCATGAGGCCGGCCTTGGCGGCAGCCTGAGCGGAACAGCCGGACACGATCAGGATGATGTCGTTCTCCAGCAGCTTCTTCATCAGGCCGATGTGGGCGGCGTCGGGACGAACCTTGGGGTTGTTGCAGCCGACCATGGCCACAGCGCCCCGCAGAACACCGGAGGTCACGCACTCCAGCAGGGGCTTGGTGGTGCCGAACTCGTCCACCTGGGAGTTGGCAACGCCGTCAAGAACCTTGACAATGGCCTCCAGGGAGTAGCCCACCCGAGCCTTCTGCTTCTGGTCGGGGATGTTGACCAGCTGAGGATCCCGGTTCTTGAAGTTCTCAACCGCCATTTTCACGATGGCCTTGGCGTTGTCACCGGCAGTCTCGGCGGAGAAGCGGATGAACTCGGAATCGGGCATCCGGGCAATGGGGGAGGTGGTGACGAACTTGGTATGGAAGCACTTGCTCAGGGGGCCCAGCGCGGGGAAGATGCACTGCACGTCCACGACGATGGCTTCGCAGGCGCCGGTGAGAACCACGTTCTCCTGGTTCAGGAAGTTGCCGGCCATGGGAACGCCGTGACGCATAGCCACCTCATTGGAGGTGCAGCAAACGCCGGAAACGGTGATGCCCTTGGCACCCAGGCTCTTGGCGTAGGCGATCATCTCGGGATCATTGGCGTAGTAAACGATCATTTCGGACAGGGAAGGATCGTGGCCATGAACGACGATGTTCACGTTGTCCTTTTCCATAACACCCAGGTTGGCCTCGGTGTCGATGGGCTTGGGCGTGCCGAACAGAACGTCGGAGAACTCGGTGCCGGCCATGGAGCCGCCCCAGCCGTCGGACAGACCGCAGCGCAGGGCCTGACGAACCAGAGCCTCGGGAAGAGAGGAGCAGCCCATGTGGGTCATGTGCATGGCGGTGGAAACTTCCCGGTCGATGGCGCGAGGCTCGATCTCGGCGTCATGCCACAGCTTCTGGGTGTGCTCGGGAGCCCGCTTCAGGAACTTCTGGACGCCGAAGGGCTTGCCGTACTCCAGCAGAGCCAGCTCGGCCATTTCGTGAGCCAGATCGTAGATGTCCTTGCCCTCGGTTTCTACGCCCCACTCCTTGGCGATACGGATCAGCTTTTCGGGGTCCTTGACGGTATAGTTGCCGCCTTCGCGAGCCTGGTACAGGGTATGGCAGATTTCCCGGCCATGGTCAGAATGGGTTGCGGAACCGCCTGCGGTGAAGCGCAGGAAGTTACGGGCGACGATGCCGTGCACGTCGCAGCCGCAGATGCCCCGGGGAGCCTTCTTGGTGATGCGGCAGGGGCCCATGGCGCAGATACGGCAGCAGGTGCCGCTTTCGCCAAAGCCGCAGTGAGGAGTCTGGTTCTTGACACGCTGCTGCCAGGTGTCGGCACCGACCTTCTGTGCCGTTTCCAGCAGAGAATTGGTGGCGGCTTCCATCTCCTCGACGGTGGTAGTAAATGCCCAATCCTTCAAAGTGATTTCCTCCTAATCGTTGATTCTGATAACGAATAATGACGCTTATGCCGCGCATAAGGTATCGATATTATTTTACTAATTAAACACAAGAATGTCAATCGTGCATATTCACACAATTCTCCCCATTTTCTCATCCCCCCTGGGGGGATTTTTGGTCAAAGTGCATGACTCTTTAAAAAGGGATACTGTCTGAATTTGGGGAAAATAAAAGAAACCCGCCGTCCAAAACATGGATAGCGGGTGAAAAACGGATTATTCAGGAATTTTCCGGCAGGGCGGCAACGCTGCGCCCAGGGCGAAGACGGCAGTTCCTGAGCTTAGCCAACCGGGAAACGGTGACGATTTCGTAATTCTGAGCCAGCAGGGCATCGATGATGTCCAGCGCTGCCCGGACGGAGCTGTCCGACATGTCGTGCAGCAGCACAATATCCCCGCTGCGTATCTTTTTCAGCACAGCCTTCTCGATAGCGGCGGTGTCCTGGGTGGCCCAGTCCCGGGGATCTACCGACCAGCCCAGAATGACCAGGTTTTTCGCCTGAGCCACCTGGCGCACGGCATCGGAGCAGCACCCGCCCGGCGGCCGGAGGAAGGCCGGGACGCAGCCCTTGGGCAGCAGAGCCTGAGATTGCTCCAGCTCTGCGGCAATGTCCCGCCGGCTCATATTTTTCATGTTTTTGTGGCTGTAGCCGTGGAAACCAATCTCGTGACCCTCGTCGAAAATCCGCTGGGTCAGCTCCGGATAGTCCTTCATCCGGTAGCCGCACAGCAGAAAGGTGGCGTTTACGCCCCGGTCGTAGAGCCCGTCCAGCAGCGCCTGGGTGTATTTGCCGGAGGGGCCGTCGTCGAAGGTCAGGGCCACATATTTGACTTCTTTGGCCTGGGCGGGCAGAACCAGCTGACACAGGCAAAGCAGCATTGCCAGAAATCGTCCCATGAGAATTCGCTCCTTTCCGTTGACGCAGATGAGAAAATAGGATATACTATCAAATTGAAGGATTCTGATATGAATTGAAGGATTCGAATATGAAGTTGATCTGCCCGATTTGTGAAAATGACCTGTCCCGGCAGGAAAAAAGCCTGGTTTGTCCCATGGGGCACCGCTTTGACATCGCCCGGCAGGGCTATGTGAATCTGCTCACCGTTCAGCGGCGGCACTCCGCCCATCCGGGGGATACCCGGGAGCAGGTGGCCTCCCGCCGGGAATTTTTGGAGGGTGGCTTTTACGCGCCCATTTCCGATGCCCTGAACGATGCCGCCAAGCGGCACGGAGCCAATGGGTCTATTCTGGACGTGGGCTGCGGCGAGGGCTATTATTCCGCCCGGTTGGCGAAGGCTCTGGGCGCGGAACTCACCGGCCTGGACGTATCCAAGGAGGCCGTGCGCTGGGCCGCGGCAAAATATAAGGATTATCAGTGGCTTTGCGCCACCGCCGCCCGGATTCCGGTGGAGACCGGCGCCGCGGGATTGGTGACGAGCCTGTTTGCCATTACCCTGCCGGAGGAATTTCATCGGGTGCTTCGGGAAGACGGCCTGTTTTTCCAGGTGCTTGCCGCCCAGGATCATCTGCTGGGTCTGAAGAAAATCATTTACGACGAGCTGATCTTCCGGGAGAAGGACACGGTGCCGGAGCTTCCCGGCTTTACGCTGGTGGAATCTCTGCCCATCCGCTTTTCCTTCACCGTGGAAGGAGCGCAGGTACAGAGCCTCTTTGCCATGACACCCCATCTGTTCCGGGTAAGCAAGGCGGGAGCCCAGCGGCTTCGGGAAACGGAACGCCTGACGGACACTGCCAGCTGCGTGCTGAACGTGTTCCGGCGGGTATAATTTCCCCGGAAAGCCCCGGCTTTATGAATGGTAAAATGTCGAAACGGAGAGAATAAATGCTGAATCAATTACAGGCCATCTGCAATAAATACGAGGAGCTCTGCGCCCGGTCGGAGCAGCCGGATTTTTACGCTGATCCCCAGAAGGCGGCCAGGCAGCTTCGGGAAAAAAGCGACTTAGAGCCCATCGTGGCGTGCTACCAGGCTTACCGTCAGGCGGAAAAGGACATGGCGGACGCCCAGGAGCTGATGAACGATCCGGAGATGAAGGAGCTGTGCCAGGAAACCTATGCCGCCGCCAAGACCGCCAAGGAAGATCTCCACGAAAAATTGCAGATTTTGCTGCTGCCCAAAGACCCCAACGATGATAAAAACGTGATTGTGGAAATTCGCGGCGGTGTGGGCGGGGAGGAAAGCGCCCTGTTTGCCCACAGCCTCTTTCGGATGTACTCCATGTATGCCGCCAAGCAGGGATGGAGCGTGGAGCTGCTCAATTACAATGAAACGGAGCTGGGGGGCGTGAAGGAGGCGGACTTCGTCATCAACGGCCGGGGAGCTTATTCGAGGATGAAGTACGAGTCCGGCGTTCACCGGGTTCAGCGGGTGCCGGAGACGGAGTCCGGCGGCAGGGTTCACACCTCCACAGCCACCGTGGCGGTGCTGCCGGAAATGGAAGAGGTGGACGTGCAGATCAATCCGGCGGACATCGAGATGCAGGTCTACCGGGCCTCCGGTGCAGGCGGTCAGCACGTCAATAAAACCAGCTCTGCCGTCCGGCTGATTCACAAGCCTACGGGCATTGTGGTGGCCTGCCAGGAGGAGCGCAGTCAGGTGCAGAACCGGGAAAAATGTATGCGGATGCTGGCCTCCAAGCTCTATGAGATGGAGCAGGAGAAGCTGGATTCCCAGGTCACCGGCCTGCGCCGGAGTCAGGTGGGCACGGGGATGCGCAACGAGCGGATCCGCACCTACAATTTCCCCCAGGGTCGGGTCACCGATCATCGGGTGAATCTGACCCTCTATCGGATTGATTCCGTCATGGACGGAGATTTGGACGAGATCATCAACGCTCTGGCCACTGCCGACCAGGCGGAGAAGCTAAAAAACGCAAAATAAGCTGCCCAGAACCCGCACAGTCCCAAGCCTTCCCCTAGGAGGGGAAGGTGGCCGGAGGCCGGATGAGGTTGCAAAAGAGTGCTTGTCGGGCAGATTCGAATGTTAGGGGGCGACCTCATCCGCCTCGCCGTGCTCGGCACCTTCCCCTCCCAGGGGAAGGCTTTCGCACGCCTGATACATTGATTTAGAGGAAAGAGAATATGGAATTCATCACCCATTCCCCGGAGGAAACGGAAAAAATCGGGGAAGCACTGGCAAAAAGTTTACAGCCCGGGACAATTCTTGCCTACCGGGGAGATCTGGGAGCGGGCAAAACCGCCTTTACCCGGGGCCTTGCCCGGGGGTTGGGCTGCAAGGAAACGGTTACCAGCCCTACCTACACCATCGTCAACGAGTACTTAGGCGGGCGGCTGCCGCTGTTTCATTTTGACATGTACCGGCTGGCCTCCTCCGATGACCTGTGGGACATCGGCTGGGAGGATTATCTGGATCGGGAGGGCGTGTGCGCCGTGGAGTGGAGCGAGAACGTTCAGGACGCCATGGAGGACGCAATCACCGTGACCATCGAAAAGCTGGGGGAAACCACCCGGCGGATCACCATCGAAGGGGGACAGGGATATGCTGATTTTAGCCTTTGAGACCAGTGCCAAGGCGGCCTCCGCGGCGCTGCTGGAGGACGGGAAGCTCCTGGGAGAATGTTACCAGAATACGGGACTGACCCACAGCCAGACCCTGCTCGTCATGGCGCAATCCCTGCTTGACCAATGCGGGAAAACTGTGGAGGATGTGACCGCCGCGGCAGTGGCGGCAGGCCCCGGCTCCTTTACCGGCGTGCGCATCGGCGTGGCGGCGGCCAAGGGCTTTGCCTGGGGTCGGGAAATTCCCTGCTACGGCGTGTCCACGTTGGAAGCCATGGCTCTGTCCTTCGGCGGCTATCAGGGCTATGTGTGCCCCTGCATGGATGCCCGGAGAAGCCAGGTTTATAACGCTCTGTTTTATGTTAACCACGGAAAGCTGGAGCGGAAAACCCCGGATCGCGCCATTTCCCTGGCGGATTTGGGGGGAGAACTGGAAAATTTGAAAGAACCGATTTTTCTGGTTGGCGATGGCAGCAATCTGTGCTATAATACCCTATTGGAGCGTGTTCCTGCCCTGGTTCTGCCTGCGGAGCACCGGATGCACCAGCGGGCGTCCGGCGTTGCCCTGGGCGCTGAGGCTATGGCGAAGGCCGGGGAGCCCGGCGATGCCAACGCCTTGACCCCCAACTACCTGCGCCTGAGCCAGGCCGAACGGGAGCGGGCGGAACGACTGATACGGAACTCCAATGAAAATCTTTCATAAAGATTTTCATTGCCCGAAGGGCATGGAGTTCCTATGAGACTTGTTTTGTGATTTCTTTCCTTATAAATCACAAAACGGGCAACGCCGCCAGGCGGTGCCTTTCTGATGAAAATCAAGATTTTCATCAGAAAATAGTATGAAAGCGGAAAATCAAATAAGTGAATAAAGGAGAAAGAAACAATGGCTAAAGTATGCGTCCTCGATCATCCCCTGATTCAGCACAAGCTGGCAATCCTGCGCAGCAAGGATACCTCGGTGAAGGAGTTCCGGGAGCTGGTCGGCGAAATCGCCGGCCTGATGTGCTATGAAGCAACCCGGAACCTGCCCCTGAAGGAGGTCAAGGTGGAGACCCCCATCACCACCGCTACCTGCCGGATGCTGGCAGGTAAGAAGATGGCAATCGTGCCCATCCTGCGGGCAGGTTTGGGCATGGTGGACAGCATGGTGTCTCTGATTCCCTCTGCCAAGATCGGACATATCGGCCTGTACCGGGATCCGCAGACCCACAAGCCTGTGGAGTATTACTGCAAGCTGCCCGATGACATCGGCAACCGGCAGGTATTCGTGGTGGATCCTATGCTGGCAACCGGCGGCAGTGCCATTGCGGCCATTGATTTTCTGAAGCAGCACGGCTGCAAGAACATCATTATGATGAACATCATCGGTGCCCCCGAGGGTGTGGAGGCTGTGACCAAGGCGCACCCCGATGTGGACGTGTATCTGGCTGCCCTGGACGAGCGGCTCAACGAGAACGCTTACATCGTTCCCGGTCTGGGCGACGCCGGCGACCGGATTTTCGGCACCAAGTAATCCTGAATTTTGAGTAAAGATAAAAATCCCTCGCCTGAATGTTCAGGCGAGGGATTTTGTTATGCTTTCCCGGAGGGGCAGGCCACATCGCCCTCCCAGAGGACGCAGCCGCCCTTGTGCTGCCGCTTGGCCTGATACAGAGCCTGGTCTGCCCGCTCTAAGAGGGCGGCCATGGACACTTCCGTGTTTTCGCACAGCACCACGCCGCCGGAACAGGCGGCACCGGTACCGTCGGGCAGGATGAATTTGGAGGTATCCCGGACAATGTCCTCGCCTTTGCGCAGAACCGCCGAGGCCAGCCGCATTCCCTTGAGGATGACGGCAAACTCATCGTCGCCGTAGCGGCAGAGAATGTCGCCGTTGCGGGTGTTCTGGCGCAGTACGCTGGCAAAATGCTTGAGCAGCTTATCGCCGGTGGCGTGGCTCAGGGAGTCGTTCGCATGCTTCAGATCATCCAGGCGGAGCAGGAACACCGCCATGGGATAGTCCTCCGACTGCATGGCGTCCAGAGCGGACTGGAAGCCCCGACGGTTCAGAAGCCCGGTCAGGTAGTCCCGGCAGGCCTCGGAGATCATGGAACGCTCCCGGGATTTGTAGGCGTTGAGGGTGTTCATCCATTCCACCCGCTTGCGCAGACATCGGGTGCACTGGATGTCCCTGGGCTTGTAGGAAATGTCGTCCACATCCAGCCCCAGCTCCTGAATCTGCGGCTCCTGCTGAAAGGTGGTGGCGATCATAATGGGAATGTGCCTGGGGGCTGTGACCCGCCGCAGGGCGCTGACGACGCTGGCCGCGCCGGGCTCCGGCAGGGAGCCGCTGAGAATCATGGCGGCAAGGCCATTGGCGTTTTCCGACAGGAAGGCCTGAGCCTGCTCACAGTTTTTCGCCTGCACCACCTGATAAACGTCCGCGAAGGCCTCCGCCAGCAGGTTGCGGCACCGGGAATCCTCCTCGGCAATCAGCAGGAACTGCTTGGCCCCGGCACTGCCGGGGGAAGCGGGCAGGGGAACATCCTGACGCTGGGAGAAATTTTCCAGCAGCTCGCCGTACTGCACATGGGGCACGGGCTTGGAGAACAGATATCCCTGGACATAGTCGCAGCCGATTTCCTGAAGACGGCTGAGCTGATGCTGGGTCTCTACGCCCTCGGCTACCACGCTCAGATTCATGCGATGAGCCATCTCCACGATCAGCCGGAGAATGCCCCGGTCGGCACTCTGGGAGGTCTCGCTCTGGACAAATTTCATGTCCAGCTTCAGAATGTCCAGCTTCAGCTGGCTGAGCATGTTCAGGGAGGAATAGCCGCTGCCGAAGTCGTCCATTTCGATGATGAAGCCCTTGGCCCGGAGCGCGTCTACCGTGGCGATAATCTGCTTGGAGTTTTCGGTGTAGGCGCTTTCCGTGATTTCCAGATGGAGAAGCTTCGGGTCAATGCCGTATTTTTGGGTCAGCTCCAGAAGAAAATCCACCAGGTCCGGCTGACACACATCTGCCCGGGAAACGTTTACAGAAACGGGCAGAGGGGGATAACCGGCCTCCTGCCACCGATGCAGCAGAACGCAGGCCTGCTCCCAGACGAACCGATCCAGCTGGTAGATAAAGCCGTTGCGCTCAAACAGGGGAATGAACTCCCCGGGAGACATGAAGCCCCACTCCGGATGAATCCAGCGAACCAGAGCCTCGGCACCGCACAGCTGGCTGTCGCTGGCTCGGTATTTTGGCTGCAAATAGACGGTGAACTGGCTGTTTTCCAGAGCCGCCTCCATGTTGGAGGTGATGCTCTGCTCCCGCAGAAGCTTCCTGCGCAAAGCGTCATCGTAGACGGCGATGGTCTGGTCATACTGCCCCTTGATGCTGTCCGCGGCCAGCAGAGCCCGGTCGCACATATATTCCAGGGGCAGGAACCGGTCGTGAATCTCGTAAACGCCCCATTTCAGCTCAACGCTTTTCAGCTCCTCGGGGAAATTCATATGCCGGGCGATGAGCGCCTGGGCAGTCTGCGCCTTTTCCCGTTCCTGCAAGCACACGAATCGGTCGGCGGAATACCGGCCGGTGACACCGCCCGCGCCGAGCTGCTCGTTGATGCCCCGGGCAATGCGCTTGAGAAGCTGATCTCCCGCGGCGATGCCGAAGGTATCGTTGTAGAGCTTGAAGTTGACGATATTGGAGCAGACGATGCTGTACTCCCGGTCGGGATTGCTCATGAGCACGGCCTGAGCCTGCTGATAGTAAAATTCCTTGCTGTAAAGCCCCGTGAGCTGGTCACAGCGGAACTGGTTGATCATGGAGGCGGTTTCCCGCAGATGGATGATGCTGGCGACCCGATGAAGAATTACCTGGGGGCGGTAGGGCTTGGGTATGAAATCCGTGGCTCCGTGGGACAGAGCGGCCACCTCCGCATCCTCGCTGGCGTTCTGGGTCATGATGATGACCGGAATCAGGGACAGCTGGGAATCCTTCTTGAGGATATCCAGGAAGGTATAGCCGTCCATGACGGGCATGACGATGTCAAGCAGGATCAGGGCAACGTCGTCCGTATGCGTTTGCAGAATGTCCAGGGCAGTCTGACCGTTCTCGGCCTCCAGGGTGGCGTACTGCCCGGAAAGAATTTCCACCAGCATAGTGCGGTTCAGCTCGTTGTCCTCGACAACCAGAATTTTTTCCTGTGACAGCATTCTCTTCCACCTCGATAAAATACATACCGCCGGAAACGGCAAATTTGATTACAGTTACATGATAACAGACTTCGAATAAAAGGTAAAGAGGTAAATAGTGAAATGTCCCGTCTTTTTTGGTTACGTTTCCAAAAAATCAGCTTAATCCTTTTCCTTTGTGAAAAAAATGGCGATCAGGGAGCTGATCAGCAGCAAATAGGGGTAAAAGAGCCAGCGCATGATCTGGAAGGCAGACAGGGTAATTCCCAGCTCGGCAGTGGCGGAAATGGCAACCAGCATCTGGGCGCCGTAGGGGATGATCCCCTGGAAAATGCAGGAGAAGGTATCCAACAGGCAGGCCGAACGCTGAGAGCTGATGCCGTAGCGGCCGCTCATTTCCTTGGCGATGGGGTTTGCCATGACGATGGCTACCGTGTTGTTGGCGGTGGCGATGTCCATGGCGCCCACCAGCAGGCCAATGCCCAGCTGACCGCCGCGTTTTCCCCGGAAAAGTTTGCCGATGGCGTAAAGCAGAGCGTCAAAGCCGCCGTAGACCCGGATCAGGCTGCACATGGCGGCCACCAGAACGGCTACCATGCTGGTTTCAAACATCCCGGCGGCACCGGTGCCCATGCCGGCCAGCAGCTCCGTGGGGGCAGTCTGGCCGGTAGCGAGCATAATGAGACTGCCGGAGACAATGCCGATGAGAAGCACCACGAAAACATTGATGCCCGCGATGCCCCCTGCCAGCACCAGCACATAGGGCAGAATCTGCACCAGGCTGTAGCTGTGCTCCGGCGCGGCGGGAGCCTGACCCAACGTCAGCAGGAGAATGAGTACCAGAGTGCCCAGGGCGGCGGGCAGGGCAATGCCGAAATTGCCCCGGAATTTGTCCTTCATGGCGCAGCCCTGGCCGTTGCAGGCGGCAATGGTGGTGTCGGAAATGAAGGACAGATTGTCGCCGAACATGGCGCCGCCCACCACCGTGCCCACGCACAGGGCGGTGTCGTAGCCCGAGGCCTGAGCCACCTCCACAGCAATGGGAGCAATCAGGGTGATGGTGCCCACGCTGGTGCCCATGGCGGTGGAGACAAAGCAGGCCACCACAAACAGAACGGCTACCGCGAAATCCGCCGGGATCAGATCCAGCATGAAATAGGCAACGCTCTGAGCGGAACTGCGACCCACCACCCCCACAAAGGCACCGGCGGTGAGAAAAATCAGCAGCATGGTGATGATATTTTTATCGCCAACGCCCTGTCCCATAATGGTGAGCTTATCATCAAAACTGAGCTTCCGGTTTTGCAGGCAGGCCACCAGAATGGCCGCCAGAAAGGCAATGACAATGGGAATGCTGTAAAAGCCCATGGGAATTTTCATGCCGTATTCGAACAGAAGCCCCAGCCCCAGGTACAGAACCAGAAATACCCCAATGGGCAGCAGTGCAATCGGATTTCCTTTTTTCATTCTTCTTCCCCCAAGTAAAACGTATTCGTGAATTACTTCCCTAAATTTATCACGAATATCAGTTTCCGTCAATGGCAGGGGAAGATATTTGGCTATTTTGCTGTTGGCGGAAAAATCCGGAGAGTATCGACCCGAAGCGCGTGGCCATGCGCAAACGCAAAAAGCCCCCGGCAAAGCCGGGGGCACGGTTTCCCAAAGGGACGTTACTTGGCGTTCTGGGCATCGGATGCCTCATACTGAACTCCAATTAAAATCTTAAAAAAAGATTTTAATTGCCTGAAGGGCATGGAGTTCATATGAGACTTGTTTTGTGATTTCTTTCCTTATAAATCACAAAACAGGCAGCGCCTTCAGGCGATGCTTTCCTGATTAAAATTAAGATTTTAATCAGGAAATAGTATCAGGCAGGGTGAAATCATAACGCATCTGAAGATCCTTCAGAAGCTTTTCCATGACCTGCTGGGCAATCTCACGGATGTCCAGGCTCTCCACAAAGGCGATGGCCTTCTCCACCTCCTCCGCGGGTACGTTGTAGGCTCGCAGATTGATGGACAGGAAGTCCCGGAGCTTCTTCTCCAGGGTGAAATTCTCGTCACAGGGGTGGAGCATATAGCTGCGCATGACCCCGGAGGTGCCGATGTCCAGATGATAGAAGTCCGTATAGGTCAGCCCGGGCAGATAGGGGGAGAAGATGGTCTGAAGCTCCTGGGCGGTCTGCCGGACAATGGAATCCAGAATCAGAGGCTTGGTGTAGGCCACCCCATAAATTTCCCGGAGATTCTCGTTCAGCTCCGTCAGGGTCAGCTGAATGGCGGTTTCCGCCGCGTAGACGTATACCGGGGGCAATTTTGTGGTGGTTTCCCGGGCAACACCGAACTGATAGGCAAACATAAAGTCTACCAGCTCTGCCAGCACACCGTCCTTGGCCCGGAAAATGTTCTGGAAGCTGCTGTTGGAAACCTGACTGCCCTCCAGAATCTGGAGCATGGTGGTTTTCTGATAGCCCTGCACCAGAAACAGCCGGACACAGGTCTGTAAAATGCGTTTTTTGATGGGAATGATCGCCTCAGTGTGTGCCATGGATATCATCCTTTCTTATCCTACGGTATGTGAGCCAATATAACAGACTCCCATCGCAAATGCAAGAGGGAGAGAAACTTTTGGACAAATCTACAGAAATATTGCAGGAAAATTGTGAATTTTGTCAATACGGAAAAGGCGGCTCTTTGACATCCTACTTCGGTAGGAACGCTGAGGAGAAAACATTTCACGGCGTGAGTTCCTCAATTTTTTGGGCAATGGGACAGCTGCCCTGATAGGCGCAGCTGCCGTAGCAGCAGTCCACCTCGGTGACCTGACCGTTTTCCACAATAACCTCCACCATCCGGGCGTCGTCCAGCTGGCGGCAGTAGCCGGAGAGAAAATGTTCGGTTTCCATGTTAATCCTCCGTAACGCAGAAGCCTCGCGGCGCCAGAATCAGGTTGTCCGGGGAGATAATTTGCAGATGGAAGCCCATGAGAATGGAGCCTGCGGGAACCTGCCAGGAATCGGCACTGCGGTTACAGTAGACCCGGTAGGTTTTGCCCTCGTAGCTTCGGGTGAAGCCCAGATGCCGGTCGCCGGCCTGGAAGAACCGGATGTCTCCCAGCCGGAAGGCGGGATGGGCTTTGCGCAGCTTGCCCAGCTGTCGGAAGTAGCACAGAACATCCTGGTTTTCCTGACCCCAGGGATAGGGACGGCGGTTGAAGGGATCCCGGCCGCCTTCCATGCCCGCTTCGTCGCCGTAGTAGAGACTGGGGCTGCCCGGAAGGGTGTACTGAAGGAAAGCCGCCATCAGCAGCCGGTCGTAGGCAATGTCATACTGATTCCGGGACAGACGCCGCTTGGACATTTCCTCCCGGGTGCCGTTGAAATCGTCCACCAGAGCGGTGAGAATCCGGGGGGTGTCGTGGGTGCCCAGCAGATTCATGTTGCACTGAACCACCTCCGGCGGGTAGTTTTCCACAATGGACATGACCGTTTCCTTCAGGGCGGCGCCGCCGTCGTGGCCTCGGACGTAGTCGATAATGGCCGTGCGGAAGGGGTAGTTCATGACGCTGTCCAGCTCCCCGGCGGTGAAGTAGGTTCGGCGGCGGCCGTAGGCCACCTTCGCCGAGGCATCCTCCCACACTTCGCCCAGCAGAAGCGCATCGGGGTTGATGGCCTTGATCCGGTTTCGCAGAAGCCGGATGAATTCATCCGGCAGCTCGTCGGCTACATCCAGCCGGAAGCCGTCGGCTCCCAGCTTCATCCAGTGAGCTACCACGCTGTCCTCGTCCTCGATGATGAAATGGACGAAGGCGGGATCCAGCTTGTTCACTGTGGGCAGGGTGTCGAAATTCCACCAGCAGGTGTACTGATCCGGCCAGTGCTGGAAGGTGTACCAGCTGAAATAGGGGGATTCCGTGGAATTATAGGCGCCTACAGAATCAAATTGACCCTCCCGGTTAAAATAGGGGCTGTTGGAGCCGGTGTGGGAGTAGACCCCGTCCAGAATCACCCGGATACCCCGGGCGTGAGCCTGACGGCACAGCTCGGCAAAATCCGCCTCCGTGCCCAGCATGGGATCAGGGGTTTTGTAGTCGCCGGTGTCATAGCGGTGGCTGGAAAAGCTTTTGGAAATGGGATTCAGGTAGAGAAGATTCACGCCTAAATCCGCAATATAGTCCAGTTTTTCGATAATTCCTCGGAAATTTCCACCGAAAAAGTCGTTGTTGAGCACTAGATCGTCCTCGGTGGGACGCCAGTCCACCTCTTCGTTCCAGCCGGAGTGGACGGTGTAGGGAGTCAGCTTGCCGGTGAGATCGCAGTCGCCGGACTTGCGGAACCGGTCGGGGAAAACCTGATAGATGGTTGCCCCTCTGGCCCACTGGGGAGTGTGGAAATCCGCCGGCACGCAGCTGACCTGCCAGAGGGCACCGGCCTCCATGTTGGTGTCATCTCCCTGCTTGAACAGCCGGAAGCCGCCGCTGGGGGTGTCGATATAATAATAGTAGAAATACAGACCCTCCTGGGGGATGGAAAACTCCGCCTGCCAGATTTCGTAGGGGCCTTCGACCCGTTCTTTCGAGAAGAGAAACTCCTGGGCGGTGGTGTGGCCGTCCTCATATTGCAGCAGGCACTTGACGGTGGTGGCCTGGACGGCACGGGGGATGTGAATGTGAAGACGGCAGGACTGACCCGGAGTCAGGGTGCCGAAGGGTTCTTTGAATTGGGGAAGCTTGCTGTCGTATAGAATTCTCATGGACTGTCTCCTTGTGTGTTGCGTTTCGGGGAGTATTATAGCCTATTTCGAGGAAAAAGAAAAGCACGAGTTAGGCGTCTCGGGGAAATTTCGCTGTTTTTGACAATTTTTAAAATCTATACTTGACAAATTGCCCACCTGCGATTATACTATCCAAGTAACTTCATGGACGATTAGCTCAGCTGGCTAGAGCATCCGCTTGACGTGCGGAAGGTCATAG
>OIXQ01000257.1_pt1 | contig 25905 bp, 21 predicted proteins | sample 1587791 | NCBI WGS metagenome assembly OIXQ01 (sample SAMN03283273) | human gut metagenome | biome: human-associated habitat; material: feces | host: Homo sapiens | place: Peru | collected 2012
CAAAATCCGAACTATATTTTTCCTCTTGATTTACAACATCTTCCCAATGAGCATATCCCAGATATTTTGCCAACACCTCTAAGGTACTGGCATGAGGTGTACGTTCATCTTGAGCAAAACCAAGAAGGCGCTTGAGCGTAGTTGCTCCAATATGTACTCCTAATTTACTCTCTATATCGAGTGAAAGGAATTCACAATCAGACGGCAAATACAAATCGCTTCCTGATTTTTGCCGTAACATCTCTATGATATTCTCTGGTAATCTCATCGTTTTATTGCTTTTATTTATAATAGGACAATAGACAAATCAGTCACCTGTTTTTGATAACACGTTTTCTGATATTGTCCAAATTGGCGGTAAAGGTAAGCATTTTTTTGCATCGTTGCAAGAAGATAAACGAAAAATCGACACCTATTTATGGCATAAAGATAATTTTTATGTTAAATTATGCATATTGATAAGCCAGTTTAGCGAAATAATCGTATTTTTGTAGGTATGAACACAGATATACTATCAAAAGACAAAGATCCGATGGGTGCCGCCATCCTTGACTACCAGAGCAAAGGAAAGGCAGGAAAATTGAGCATATTATCTTCTATGTTTGAGGAAGACGAAATGCCGGTGAAACATCTCTTCCGAAACTTGGAAGAAATGCCGATGCTGGAGCAGAAAGCATTGAGCCTCGCCAAAGGAAAGGTGCTGGATGTTGGAGCTGGTGCTGGATGTCATGCGCTCGCCCTGCAAGCCCAATCGATTGCCGTAAAAGCCATCGATATTTCTCCGCTGAGTTGCCAAGCCATGCTCCTGAGAGGGGTGAAGGATGTAGAATGCATCAACCTGTTTGACCCACATTTGGGAAGCAAAAGCGGAATGGGAAGCGAAGATAGATTGCAGAATGAAGGCAGATTGCAGAATGAAGGCGAATCACAGAGCGAGAGTGGCTTTGATACCATTCTTCTCCTGATGAACGGCACTGGCATTGCCGGAAAGATAGAAAATCTCCCTGCCCTCTTCAACCGTCTCAAGGCTTTGCTCAATAAAGGCGGACAGATTCTCATCGATTCTTCTGATATCAAATACATCTACGAGAATGAGGACGGAAGTTTCGACATCAATCTCAATGCAGCCTACTATGGCGAAGTGGATTATCAGATGGTTTACAAAGACGTAAAGGGGGATTCTTTCGACTGGCTCTATGTTGATTTCCCGCTGCTCAAATCCATCGCAGAGAGTTGTGGATTACATGGCAAACTGATTGCTGAAGGCGAGCACTACGATTATCTGGCAAGATTTTTCTAATAAAACAGAACGCCTTAAACACATAGTCCCACAGATTTCACAGATTTACACAGATCTTTTTGAGACCTCAAGCCAAATCTATGATATCTGTGGGACCTTTTCGAGCATACGGAGTGGACTTATGACACACCATCTTCTACTTAATCGTAGAAATCGTGACATCCGAAAAATCATTCATATAATCCAGAATCTCCAATGTATGAAAGTCGCGTTTCGCTCTGATTTCTATGCTTGCTTCCAGAAATTCTTCCTTAGACAAGCGACGTTCCTTCAACTCATAAGAATGTACTTCCATCCCGTCCTGTTTGATGCGCGTGATAAATTCCTTCACACTCTCACGGGATGGAGCTGAAAAGGACAACTCGATGGTGGATGTTCCCAACTGAGGAATCCAATAGTTCAGCACCTCCAGACCCAACAGTACCATAGCCGTGGTAAGCACCGCTGCCAAATACATGCCCGTACCGCAAGCTAAGCCGATGGCTGCCGTGACCCAAAGACCAGCTGCCGTAGTCAAGCCGCGCACCACATTCTTCTGAAAGATAATCGTACCGGCACCTAAAAAACCGATGCCCGAAACTACCTGCGCTGCCACTCGGGAGGAATCTTTCAGATCTACTCCAAAACCAAACTGGGACACGAGACAGAAAAGAGCACTACCCAAAGCTACAAGGAAATGAGTACGGAAACCAGCTTCCTTGGCACGATATTCACGTTCGATACCTATCGCTCCACCCAACAAGAGCGCCAGCGTAAGACGAATAGTCAATTCCATATAAGTTGCATCCATATTCTATAGTTTTAAGTTTCTAAATCAAAAAATCTATCATCCAGAAAATCGCTCTACAACAATGGTGAGAGCAGTCTTACAAGCGATTCAAACAATCGCTGGAAGAACGGGCGCTTGATGAAATAAGCCACATCATCTACCAGCATGGAGCGCTCCTGATCTGTCAGGAATATCTTCTTGATGCGCAATGCCATTCCCTCACCAAAGAAGAAAGCATTAGCCTCGAAATTATTCTCAAAACTGCGGAAATCGATATTGGTACTGCCGCAGGAACTCAGATTGTCATCGCTTACCAGGAGTTTGCTATGGTTGAATCCATCCTCATAAAGATAAACTTTCACACCTGCCTCTATCACCTCCATCAAATAAGAACGCGAAGCCCATTCCACCAGTTTGGCATCGCCCCGGCGAGGCACCATGAGTCTGACATCTACTCCCGCCAAAGCAGCGGTTCGCATGGCAAAGAGCACGGGTTCCGTAGGCAAGAAATAAGGACTCTCCATATACACATATCTGTGAGCCTGCAGGATGATGCGTACATAGCCCTGCATGATGTCAGGCCAAGGAGAAACTGGACTGCTCGTCACAATCTGCGTAAGACAGTTATTGGAAATACTCTTATCTACAGGCGGATAATAGCGGCGGTCGTTGATGAGTTCCCGACACACGAAATACCAGTCCACTAAGAATGCTCTCTGGATGGCATAGACAGCACCGCCACGGATACGGAGATGCGTATCTCTCCAAGTCTGCTTTGCCGTTCCCTTCACATATCTCATGGCAATATTCATGCCCCCGATAAATCCCACCTTTCCATCGATGACGCAGAGTTTGCGGTGATTGCGATAGTTCACCTTACCCGTAAAGGCAGGAAATTTAACTGGCATGAAAGCCTGTACACGCACTCCTGCCTTAATCATCCTTTCGAAGAAGCGATTTTTCACCTTCCAGCACCCCACATCGTCGTATATCAGTCGTACCTCCACGCCCTCACGCACCTTGTCTATCAGCGCATCAGCCACCAGATTTCCTAAAGCATCGTCTTCGATGATATAAGTATCCAGATGAATATGGTCCTTCGCCTGTCCGATGGCATTCAGGAGTGAGAATACAAACTCATAGCCGTCCATGAGAATATCCACCTCATTGTCCCTAAAAGGGAGCGCCCAGTTCTGGTTGGTAAACAGTTTCATCAGCGGTCTGTTGCGGCGAGGGATATGCAGGTCTTCCTGCTCGGCAAATTCGAGCATGCTGCGCTTGGTGAGCAAGTCCATACTGCGCTTGCTGATTACCTTTTCCTTACGGGTGTTCTTGCCGAAGAAAAGATAGAAGATGATGCCGACTACCGGCATAAAACAGAGCACAAGAATCCATGCCATGGCTTTCTCCGGTTGCTTGTTGTCCATGAGAACAGCCACGATTCCACTTATCGTTATCGCCAGATATACTACCAGCAAAAACCAATGGATATACAGCATTTTCTTACCTCCTTATATTATATTTTAGTTGAAGACATTATTCGACTGTGACGCCACGAGCATGTTCATCTTCTTCAGTTTCACGAATTCCTCCAGAAGTTCCCTGTTGCCAGGATTCTGCTTAAATTCCTGCTGCACCTCGATAATACGCTGCGCAATATAGTGGGTACGGAAGGAAAGCATGTCCTTGAATATCTGCTGGCGCAATTTCTCCTCGTTCATCTTCATCTGCAGACTTGCCGTCGTTATCTCCTGCTCACCCGTCGGAATACCAGCTATCCTACTGATTTCCGGGTTGGGATGAGCAGCGAAATAGGTTTCACATCTGAATCCTTCCTCCTCAATATGCTCCATAGCCTCAGCCATGATCTGATTGTAGATGGAATGGTGGAACTTGAAGTCATCGCCCTCCATGTCCAGATAGATATACTGGGCTGCAGGCAGTTCCACATCATTGCCGTCTGCATCCTGCACCTTGATGATTTCATCGCCATGATGGATTACCAGTTTGATGAGCAGGTCTTCCACCTCCATCAGTTTGTCGAGTGGTGTAACAGCCGCCTGTCGCAAAGCCTGCTGCTGCACTGGATATCCAGCATCTCTGAGTCCTGCAGCCCGACGTTCTTCCTTCACCTGCTCGCTCATTCCGTTGCGGATAAAGGAATTGAGGGCATTGATGATAACCGCCTCATTGACTCCCAGACGGTGAGAACAGTCGGTGATATAAGCCGCTCGGGTAATCTGATTCTTGATCTTCGAGATGCTCTCCACGATGGAATTGATGGCCTCACTTCGCTTCACGGGATCGGTTACGCCTTTGAGCATCACGTCGGTCTTAAACTGGATAAAGTCAGTCTGATGGTCTGCAATATATTGCCTGAACTGCTCGGCAGTATGATTGCGTGCAAAACTGTCAGGGTCGTTGCCGTCAGGCAGAAAAAGCACCTTGACGTTCATCTCCTCCTCCAGCAACATGTCGGTTCCTCTCAGGGCAGCATGCACACCCGCCTTATCACCATCATAGAGCAATACGATATTATTGGTAAAGCGATGCAAGAGTCGGATCTGATAGATGCTGAGTGCCGTACCCGAATTGGCCACCACGTTTTCAATGCCACACTGGTGCATGGAAATCACGTCGGTATAGCCCTCCACCATAAACACGCAGTCTTCCTTGGCAATCGCCTTCTTCGCCTGGAAAAGTCCGTAGAGTTCACGTTCCTTGTGATAAATCTCACTGTCGGGCGAGTTGACATATTTCTGGCTCACACCCTTGGTACGGCTATCGAGCACACGTCCGCCGAAAGCCACCACCTTGCCACTCACACTAAACCAGGGAAAGATGGCACGGCCGGAGAATCGGTCGAAATACTTTCCCGGTTCATTATCAGAGGCGATGAGCACACCCGTCTTGACCAGATACTTCGGATTATAACCCTGTTTCACTGCCGCCTCGCCGAGAGCAGTACGACTGTTGAGCGAAAAGCCGAGCTGGAATTTCCGGATGATGTCATCTCTGAAACCACGGCTTCTGAAATACTGCATACCGATGGCACGACCGTCCACATCATTCTGAAGGATATCCTGGAAATACTTGGCAGCCCACTCGTTGACGATGAACATAGATTCCCTTTCGCTCTCCCGCTGCTTTTCCTCGTTGGTCAATTCGCGTTCCTTGATTTCGATATGATATTTCTTGGCAAGCCAGCGCAAGGCATCGGGATAGGTCATCTGTTCCAGTTCCATGAGGAAGTTGATGGCATTACCACCCTTGCCACAGGTGAAACAATGACAGATGCCACGGGTCGGTGAAACAGAGAAAGACGGATGGGAGTCGTTGTGGAAAGGACACAAGCCGATGTAGTTGACCCCTCGTTTCTTAAGGGTCACGAACTCTCCTACCACCTCTTCGATCTTGGTGGAATCCATAATTCTTTCTATCGTCGGTCTATCTATCATATCTGGAAATATATCAGATCATATTTGAAAAATATCAAAATCAGAAACTATTTAAATGCAAAGTTACTACTTTTATTCGAAATGAGCGCATTTTCCGCACTAAATAATGTAAACATTTCTCCCAAAACCCTACATTCCAAACATTTTTAAGAAAAACTTAGTTATTTTGTCTTCAACTATTAGGCATTTCCAATTATTTTGCTTAACTTTGCCTACTGATACAAACGAAAAGAAAAAGAAAAATGATAGATATCAAAGGCATAACCAAAAGCTTCGGCTCGCTGCAGGTACTTAAGGGCATCGACCTGCACATTAACAAGGGCGAGGTGGTAAGCATTGTCGGTCCCAGCGGAGCCGGCAAAACCACGCTGCTCCAGATCATCGGAACCCTCGATAAGCCTGACGCAGGAAATATCATCATCGACGGCATCGACGTGAGCAGGCTTTCCACCAAGAAACTGAGCGATTTCCGCAACCAGCATCTGGGCTTCGTGTTCCAGTTTCACCAGCTCCTGCCTGAGTTCACCGCACTGGAGAACATCATGATTCCTGCCTTCATTGCCGGCAAGAGTCGCAAACAGGCGAAGGAACGTGCTGAGGAACTGCTGGCGTTCATGGGACTGAGCGATAGAGCCAACCACAAGCCTGCCGAACTCTCCGGTGGCGAGAAACAGCGCGTAGCTGTGGCCCGAGCATTGGTCAACAATCCTGCCGTCATCCTGGCCGATGAACCATCAGGAAGCCTCGATACCAAAAACAAGGCAGAACTGCACCAACTGTTCTTCGATCTGCGTGATAAGTTCGGACAGACCTTCGTTATCGTAACCCACGACGAGGGACTTGCTGCCATCACCGACCGCACGATTCATCTGAAAGACGGAATGATCGAGAAAACCGTAGAGGCTAATTCTGTTGACGACGAGATTCCTGCAAAGGACATTCAGGAAGAAAAAGTCCAGGAAGATATTGTTCAGAAAAAGAGTGAACAGGAGGATGTAATCTAAGATCATAGAATTCGCATTCGTAGAAAGAAGATCAGAATTCACAAGAAGGAATAAGAATCCCAAAAAGAAGTAAACAAGAAAACATGGCAAACAAGATAAAGCTCGGCGATTACAACCGCCTCAGAGTTGTAAAGAAAGTAGATTTCGGCATGTACCTCGACGGAGGCGATGAGGGAGAAATCCTCCTTCCTACCCGCTACGTACCGGAGGGACTTTCCATTGGCGACGAGATTGACGTTTTCATCTATCTCGACCAGGAAGAGCGTATCATCGCCACCACCGAAACCCCTCTTGCCAAAGTGGGCGACTTCGCCTATCTCGAAGTGAAATGGGTCAACGAATATGGTGCTTTCCTCGGTTGGGGACTGATGAAGGATATCTTCTGCCCATTCCGTGAACAGAAGAAGCGCATGGTATTGGGCAATTCCTACATCGTTCATATCCATATCGATGAGGAGAGTTACCGCATCGTAGCCTCAGCCAAGGTGGAAAGATACCTGAAGGAAGACCATCCTCACTACAAGCATGGAGAGGAAGTGGATCTGCTCATCTGGCAGAAAACCGACCTCGGATTCAAGGTCATCATCGATAACCAGTACTCCGGTCTGCTCTACAAGAGCCAGATATTTCAGTATATCCATACAGGCGACAAACTAAAGGGCTACATCGGACGAGTACGCCCAGACGGAAAGATAGACGTCACCCTGCAGAAGACCGGCATGGAACAGACTGCCGATTTCGCTGAAACCCTCTACCAGTACCTGCTCGACAATGACGGAGAATGCAATCTGGGCGACAAGAGCGAGGCAGACGATATCTACGAGCGATTCCACGTAAGCAAGAAAGTATTTAAGCGTGCCATCGGAGATCTCTACAAGAAGCGACTCATCACCGTGAGCCCGATGAGTATCCGATTGGCATAACACATTTTTTTAATTATTATATGGCAACAGTTGACGACAAGAAGATCATCTTCTCAATGGTGGGTGTATCCAAGATTATCCCACAAAACCAGAAACAGATTCTGAAGAACATCTACCTATCGTTCTTCTACGGAGCAAAAATCGGTATCATCGGTTTGAACGGTGCCGGTAAATCTACGTTGATGAAAATCATCGCAGGACTTGAGCAACCTACCCAGGGTGAGGTGGTTTGGAGCCCAGGCTACTCTGTGGGCTACTTGCCTCAGGATCCTCCGCTCGACGAGAACAAGACCGTGAAGGAAAACGTGATGGAGGGTGTGCAGAAAATCTATGATGCACTCGCAGAATACGAGGACATCAACAATAAATTTGGTCTTGAAGAATACTATGGAGACCCCGACAAGATGGACAAGCTGATGCAGCGACAGGCTGAGGTGCAGGACATCATTGATGCTACCGACGCCTGGAACATCGACTCTAAGCTGGAGCGTGCGATGGATGCACTGCACTGCCCTCCCGGCGACTGGCCCGTAACCAACCTCTCGGGTGGTGAGCGCCGTCGTGTGGCTCTCTGCCGTCTGCTGCTGCAGAAGCCTGATGTCCTCCTGCTCGATGAGCCTACCAACCACTTGGATGCTGAGAGTATCGACTGGTTGGAGCAGCACCTGCAGCAATATGAGGGAACAGTCATCGCCGTCACTCACGACCGATACTTCCTCGACGATGTGAGCGAGTGGATATTGGAACTCGACCGTGGCGAGGGAATCCCATGGAAGGGCAACTACTCGTCATGGCTCGACCAAAAGACCAAGCGAATGATACAGGAAGAGAAGACTGCCTCTAAGCGCCGCAAGACGTTGGAGCGCGAGTTGGAATGGGTACGCATGGCACCTAAGGCCCGACAGGCTAAGGGTAAGGCCCGTCTGAACTCCTACGAGCAGATGCTCAACCAGGAGCAGAAGGAACGCGAGGAGAAACTGGAGATTTTCATCCCTAACGGTCCTCGCTTAGGCAACAAGGTGATCGAGGCTCAGCACGTAAAGAAGGCTTTCGGAGAGAAGGTGCTCTTCAATGACCTCAACTTCATGCTTCCTCCTAACGGCATCGTGGGTGTCATCGGTCCTAACGGAGCCGGTAAGACTACCCTCTTCCGCCTCATCATGGGACTGGAGCAGGCCGACGGTGGCAACTTCGAGGTGGGTGAGACCGTGAAGCTTGCCTATGTGGATCAGCAGCACAAGGACATCGATCCTCAGAAGACGGTTTACGAAGTCATCTCGCAGGGCAACGAGACCTTGCGTCTTGGCGGACGTGATGTGAACGCACGAGCCTATATCTCGCGATTCAACTTCTCGGGTACCGATCAGAGCAAGCTCTGCAGTGTGCTTTCGGGTGGTGAGCGCAACCGCCTGCAGTTGGCCTTGGCGCTGAAGCAGGAAGGCAACGTGCTTCTGCTCGATGAGCCTACCAACGATATCGACGTGAATACGCTGCGCGCCTTGGAGGAAGGTCTGGAGACCTTTGCGGGATGTGCGGTTGTCATCAGTCACGACCGTTGGTTCCTCGACCGTATCTGTACTCACATCCTTGCCTTCGAGGGTAATGGTGAGGTTTTCTTCTTCGAGGGAAGCTACTCGGAGTACGAGATCAACAAGGCCCGCCGTCTTGGCGATACTGAGATCAAGAAGGGTCGCTATCGCAAGTTGATGGAAGAATAAAAATATAAGAATAAAAGATCAGAGAAAATGAAAAAGTTAATGATTATCTCACTGGCTCTTGTATCAATGTTTACAAGCGCCAACGCCCAACTCTTGTATAAGATTTCGGGCAAAGACCTTAAGTCACCATCCTACATCGTAGGAACTTATCATCTGGCACCCGTCAGTTTCGTCAATGCCATAGAGGGTATCCCTGACGCTCTCACCAATACCGAACAGGTATGCGGAGAACTCGACATGGAAGATATGAAGAAACCAGAAAGTGTACAGAAAATGGCAGTTGCCATGCTGCTCCCTCACGGCAAGACACTCAAGAGCATACTTACCGAAGAAGAGTACACACGACTCAACAAACTGCTCAAGGACCTGACAAGTGCCGATATGAGCAACCCTATCGTGGAGGCTAAGTTTGGCAACATCACACCGCAGGCTCTCAACACACAGCTCACCCTGCTCATGTCGCTCAAGCATGCCCGTGGCTTTGACCCTACACAGTCGTTCGACGACTACTTCCAGAAGTTTGCCAAGCGCAACCACGAGCCTGTCATCGGTCTTGAGACGGTTGACAAGCAGATAGAGGTGCTCTTCAAGAGTATTCCTCTCGAGCGCCAGAAGCAACTCCTGATGTGCCTCGTCGACAACACGGAATATTACAACATGGTAACGCAACGCCTCAGCGACGCCTACTTCGCTCAGAACATGAAGCAGATAGAAGAGGTGATCAGCGAGAAGCGCAACGACAGCTGCGACGACACTAAAGAGGAGTATGCCATCATGTTCGACAACCGCAATGCTGACTGGGTGGCAAAAATGCCTGCCATCATGAGCGACAAACCAACCTTCTTTGCCGTAGGTGCCGGTCATCTGCCAGGCGAAAAGGGTGTGCTCAACCTCCTCAAGCTGGCTGGCTACGAGGTAGAGGCTGTGAAATAGTCTTTACTTCGCATCTTTCGAATCACCCCCTTATAAAAAATGATAACAGGCAAGCTCCCAAGATAGGAAGCTTGCCTGTTTTTTTATCTTATCATAAAAAATCTATGTGACATAACGGCTTGACTTGGTTACAATGGTACGATGATTACATCAAATGGGATAAATACACCTTACTATATATATGGTTTTAATAGGTTCGCCTTGGCGAACTAATTGCCATAACATGGAGCACATTGAAAATCTTTGTATAGAAAGATTATGGGAGCAAGACAACAAATGTTCTTGCTCTTTTTTTATTTCTGTAGCAACCTTTGTTATATAACATCGCGACTATGTATTTTTTATACTTCCATATACAGCAATAATCTCTTAAAAGTTAAAATCGGACAGTATTGATAGATAATCTAAGTAAACCTTTTCGTTTTGAAGAAAATTTGTTATTTTTGCCATACAATAGTCGGATATAAAAGGTAAACGAATATTTTTATGGCAAAGAAATTTGAGATACGAAACAGTACGGCGGAATTCCTTACTTTCGTGGCAGAAGGTAAGGAGCAAGGCATACAAGTGTTATATAAAGACGAAACGGTGTGGGCTACACAAAAGGCTATGGCACAGCTTTTTGACTGTTCAACAGACAATATAGGATTGCATCTGAAGAACATCTTCAAGAGCGGAGAACTTGTTGAAGATTCAGTTACCGAGAAAAACTCGGCAACTGCCGCAGATGGTAAGAACTACATGACAAAGTTCTATAATCTTGACGCAATCATTTCTGTTGGTTATCGTGTCAACTCTATCCGTGCCACTCAATTCCGCCAGTGGTGTACCTATATCATTCGCCAGTTCTCTTTGCGTGGCTATATCATAGATAAAAAACGCATGGAGAATGGTTCGTTCATAGGTGAGGACTATTTTGAGCATTTGTTAGCAGAAATACGTGAGATTAGATTGAGTGAACGAAGATTTCACCAAAAGCTCACGGATATATATGCTACAGCTGTTGACTACAATAAGGACGCACCTACCACACGTCTTTTTTATAAAAAAGTTCAGAATAAGATGCATTATGCAGTGCATGGGCATACCGCAGCTGAACTTATTGTTGAAAGAGCCAATGCAGAGAAAGAACACATGGGATTGACTACTTGGGAAAATGCACCTGATGGAAAGATTGTCAAGCCAGATGTGAGTATCGCCAAGAACTATCTAAAACAAGTGGAACTTGAAGATATGGGAAAACTTGTCAACTCTGTACTTGATTTAGCTGAACGTATGGCTAATCGACATATACCAATGACAATGGAAGATTGGGCTAAACGTATTGATATTATTCTTGAAGCTGGAGGTGATGCCGTATTACATGATGCAGGAAAGGTTTCTGCTGAATTTGCCAAAAGTTTCGCTGAATCAGAATTTGAAACGTATCGTGTGATACAAGACAAATTATTCAACTCTGATTTTGATAAATTCAATTCTTTACCATTTGATGATATTAAGAATTGACAGTCCAAAGCGGGGGATGAGGTGACTTCTAATCACCCCATCCTCCGCTTACTTATCTAAGAATGATGCAATAAAATATACAATCGAAATATTTGCAAGTTATTGATTTATAGCGATAAAAGATGTATCTTGGAGGTTTGGTAACGGCAATCACCAGATTCCACTTAAGAACATCCACAGGATTGGAGTTTATGACTCTGAGTTTGATGTCACATCACCCATGATGGCGAGGTGGTAGTTTTTCATGATGATTTGGGTTTATAGAAGTAACTCTAAAACATCAAAACAAGTCATCCTCAATGGATAATCTCTATCATCGTGGATGAATATGGCTGTCTTCGTGGTGTGGTTTCTATGGAAGATGTTATCGAGACGATGACGGGTGTGGAAATCGTAGATGAAGACGATGTTGCCGTTGACATGCAGGCTTTGGCTAAGGAAAAATCACGCAGGATGTTACAAAGGTAACACCCTGATTTCATCTCCGCAATGAAATGGATGTAGCTGAAGTTTGGGATTTTGTGATAGGCACACATTCTTTTCAGTATGCGTGCCTATTTTCTTAAACCAATCCATTTTATATTCCAAATCTCGAAGTATCCACTTCCTCATGCTGTTTAGCCTTGTATCCACCGAAACGATAAGTGAGGGATACGCCAAAGGTGCGGTTGTTGTGAATTTCATTAATCACGTACTGACCTTTGTAGTTATCATGCGCATAGTTGTCGGCTGTCTTGAAGATGTCGTTGCAGTATGCCTTCACTTGTAGCTTGTCATTGCTGAGTGGTTTCCAAGAGAGGGCTGCGTTAAGGGCACCTGATGTTGGGATATCGATGACTCCCTGTATTGCTCGGGTGCGGATGCTTCCGTCAAGATTGAGGAGAAGATGCTTGCCAAAGATAAAGTTGCCGTTCCATTTTGTCTGGCAAAACCAATTGTCTCTTTCAAAAGGCAAATCGTAGAAGTTGGAGTTCTTCTCATTTTGATAGACCCCAATGAGGGTGAGGCTGTTCTTCCACCAACTGCAAACATTGAGTGGCGCCCTCAGCATCATTCCAAAGGCATTGATGTGATCGTAGTTGAGGTATTTGTATTCCATCTCTTTCTTTGTGCTGCTCTGGTAAGGCAACTGGCGGAATCCATCGGTCTCGTTCTGTATGAAGAGGCTCACGATATATTGACTGTGCAAGATATAAGTGAGCGAGAGCTCGTACTCACGATTTGGCTTCAAGTATGGATTGCCCACCAGCTTGCCATATCCACCAAATGAATATGTAGTGAAGTTCTTGACTGCCCAATAGGCAGGGTAATCTCTGTCGCTGCTCAAGTCTAATTTCAGAATATGTCCAGCCTTTGGAAGATAGGTCAAGGAGAATGTAGGAAACAGGTTCCATTCATGCCAAGCTGGGGTATGATAGTACTCTTCCTCCAAGGAGATTTCCATGGAGAGCTTTTGTCCGAAGCTTTTGCTGGCTCCGATGTAAAAACTTACTTGGTCTTCCGTTTGGTTGAAACTGCTGACTTCCTTTGTAATAAGTCCATCATCTTTTTCTAAAGAACCAGAAGGAGAATAGGCATGACTGCTTGTGGATTCCTGTGAACTCTTGTCTCTTGAGGTTGTGTAGTTGGCACCGTAGTTCAGTCCCCAATCATTGCCCAGGTCATGTTCTTGCTTCAGATAGACATCCCATTTGTTGATGTGCTGCTTGCTGGCGATGTCGTAACTGATTCCTTCATTGAAGAGCGAGCTCTTCACCCATTGTTCGTCTGGCGATTGATAATAGGTGTATTCTGCCCCTGCCGAGAAACCGAATGGAGTGGAGTAATCAAGACGGAAATCATGGAGCTGGCTCTTGCTGTTTATTTTCAAGAGGGATGCGAAGTCACCGCTATCTTCTGAGAATTTCTTGTTGTCTTCGAGTTGTGAGGTGTAAGCGAAACTTATCTGATGGTCTTGGGCGATACTGTAGTTGATGCCCAGTCGGATGTTATGTTCCAGAAAACGTCTGGAATTGTCATTCCTTATGTTGTAAGAATAGGATGTGCCATCTGTTAAGTCGTGTGCAAACTCATTGTCATAATAATAAGTCTTCTTGCCATGGTGGAAAGAGTAGAGCATGTCGATTTCCCACTTTTTGTTGGTATAGAGCAGGGATGCTCGTTCGGTATATGCATTGCGGTTTTGGTGGGTATAACCGCCAAAAAGCTCTCCCTGTAAAGCGGTGATGCCTTGGTTGTGCTTCAGTTGTAGGTTGATGACTTGCCCTTTAACAAGGTATCTTGCGGGTGCATTATACAGCACCTCGGCGTTAGCAATACGGTTGGTTGGGATGGACTTCAAAAGCGCATAGAGTTGTTCGTCAGTCATGCTGGTGGTTTTGCCATCTATCATCACGGTTACGCCGCTTGCGTTGAGTTTCAAGGCATCATTATCCTCTGTCACGCCTGGCAACTGCTTGATGGCTTCGTAAGCGTTATCCGCAGGATGGTCTTTCAAGAGCTGTGGCAGGTCGTAAGTCAGGGCTGCTCCCTTTACCTTGACGATAGGTCGGGTACCTTTCACCATTACATCGGGCAGGGCGTGGATGATGCTGTCCATTCGTAGGGAGTCAGCTTTCGTGAGACTGTTATCCTTGCTTTCTTTGTCTGCATTGCTTTGAGCGAATGTTGCGAGGCTCATTGCCAAGCAAGCATTCATGATGAAAAATCTCTTCATGTAGTTTTTTGTTTTAATTCGGATGCAAAATTACAGTTTTTCAGCATCATGAACAAAGATCATAGATTAAATAGTCTTACCTGAAGTGTTATTTAGTCTTATCAAATCAAATTTTTTGTTCCAAAAATTCTCTTCTTTCTCTGTTTTTGCTTACTTTTGTAAGCGTATTATTAAATGTATAAGATATGAAGTTACCTCTTAAATATATAGCAATCTTTGTCATTGTGGCTTTGGTGGGTGTCTTTTCCTATCAAGCTTATTGGCTTGTGCGACTTTATCAGTCGCAGAAGGAGGAGATGGATGAGAAAGTTAACCTTGCTTTGAGCTATGCCCATATCATGGAGATGGAGAAGCGAGTGGAGAAACTTCGTTCTACAGAAAATACACCTCATAGACGTTTGGAAGCAAATGTAGGTTTTGCTATGGATGATGCGGAAAGTTCTTCAAAAAAGCGAAAGGTACAGGTAAAGAAAGTTCCGGGAGGAAAAACTATTACTGAAGTTTATTCGGATTCCTCAAGCCATAAAGAGAGTGATAATACCCAGGAGCAAACCTTGATGCTGATGATTTCAGGTAAATTGAATACATTGGTACAGCAAGCTTTGTTTAGCAAACTGAATGAATTGTCAGCCCCTGATATTCATGTATATGATAGCTTGTTGGTTCACAAATTGGTGTCTGATAGTCTGGTGAATGTTAGCCATGCTGCAAAAGGGGAGTTTCCCCATCGTGTGCTATTCATGCGTGGCATAAAGGTCGTTGAAAATGTGTCTTCGTCTGGTTATGTTCCATCGCTTGATGCCGTCAGATACCAGCATGTGGTTAGTAATGAGGGAGAGCCGAACGAGGAAAAGTATGTGCTCACCATGGAACCTCTCACTATGGCGGTCTTGAAACAGATGGCTGGCATTCTGGTTACTTCCTTTGTCATCATGCTAATTCTTGGGTTTGCTTTTTGGTATCTTATTCATACTATGCTCAAGCAGAAGACATTGGATGAGATGAAGAGCGATTTCACCAACAGCATCACCCATGAACTCAAAACTCCCATTGCCGTGGCATACGCCGCCAATGATGCTATGCTCAATTATGGAATGATTCAACATCCCGACAAGGCTCGTAGCTATTTGGGTATTATCCAAGAACAGTTGCAACGGCTCAGCGGGATGGTTGAGCAAATCTTGGCGATAAGCATGGAACGCAGGAAAACGATGCAATTGCACATGGTGGACGTGAATGTGAAGGAAGCATTGGAAACGCTCGTTTCCCAACATGAATTGAAGGTAAAATCGGGAGAGGTAAAACACAAACAAGTGCATTTTTCCTTATCCGTAGAACCAGTTGACTTGACCCTCAAGACAGATGCCATGCATTTCTCCAATATTGTGAGCAATCTCATCGACAATGCCATTAAGTATTCAGGTGATACTGTGGATATTCGCATCCATGCCACTCGTCATTACATTACCGTGGCTGATAATGGTATCGGAATTGCCCATGATAAGTTGCCGTATATCTTCGATAAATTCTATCGAGTGACGGACGGAAATAAGTACAATGTGAAGGGATATGGACTTGGACTATTCTATGTGAAGAGTTTGATGGAGAAAATGGACGGTTCGGTGACAGTGGAGAGTGAACTGGGAAAAGGAACGATTTTTAGATTGAATATACAATGAACAAGATAAAAGTTTTATTGGTGGAAGACGAGCAGTCGCTTGCCATGATTCTGAGTGATACCTTGGAGGCGCAAGGCTTCGAGATGCGAACGGCAGGAGATGGCGAGCAGGGACTACGTATGTTTGAGGAGCAGAAGCCTGATATCTTGGTGGCAGATGTGATGATGCCCAAGATGGATGGTTTCGAGATGGTTCGCCGTATCAGAAAAAAGGATAAGCATACGCCTGTGTTGTTTCTTACGGCTCGTTCTGCTGTCAATGATGTCGTGGCTGGATTTGAATTAGGAGGCAATGATTATCTCAAAAAGCCTTTCGGCATACAAGAACTGATCATTCGCATCAAGTCTCTTTGCCATTGTGCCTTTGAGGGAGATGAAACGAATGTTTCTGCCACAGGACAGCAAAACATTCAGAATATTAGACAAGATACCATGCAGGATGGTTGGGTGAACATAGGGGAGTATCGTTTCTATGCCACCCAGCAGATTCTCCAGTTGGGTGATAAGAGCATGGAGTTGTCGCATCGAGAGGCAGAGATTCTCCGTTTCTTGGTGGATAATCAGAATAAGGTGGTGGAAACCAATACGATTCTCTTGGAATTATGGGGCGATGATAGTTTCTTTAATACCCGAAGCCTTCATGTATTTATCACCAAACTCCGTCACAAACTGTCGGATGATGAACATATTCGCATTGTGAATGTGAGGGGTATCGGGTATAAGTTGATATTGTGAGACAAAAATGTATAAATGAAATAGATATGGGAAAGAAGATAAGAATAGCTATAGCATCCGTGGCTTGTTTATGTGCTTTTCCTTTGCAAGCACAGGAGGTGAAGAGCATATCATTGGATACTATTCCGAAAACGTCTTTGCCTCAGGAAGTCATGACGCCGAATATTTCTCGCCCAACTCTTGGGGGCTTTCCTGTCTTGTCTGGGAGTTCTTATTATTCAGAATTCAAGGATGAAGTAACTTTGAAGATTGCTCCCAATGCGATTCCTCACTATACGTTGCCTTCCGTGAATATCGGGCCCTTGGCTGCTTATTTTTTTAGTACGGAAGTTCCTGGGTTGATGGATAAGCAGACGGTCATGTTTGTTTATCATCAGGATTTAGGGCGTTTTGCTTTTTCTCCCTATGTAGGCGTACAACAGGTGAATATGGGGGCTTATAGGTTTGGACACTTTAATAAAGCTACTTTTGGCGGCAATCTGTCTTATCAAGTAAACGATTGGCTGAGAGTTGGATTTTACGGACAATATGTTCCTACTAATACCTCTGATGTGAGGAGTGTCATCATGTCTCCTTTCATGCCCAAGAGTGCCTATGGTGGATTTCTGGAAGTGATGTTCAATCAACATTGGGGAGTGGGAGCAAAGATGGGACGTGAGTTTGCGCCACAGAAGAATGGCAAGTGGGGATGGAAGAATACCACAGAGATTTATCCAATTTATAAGAAATGAAAGCAAATGTAGCTTACTCATTTACTGTCATCAACCTTTTCCTCATCACACCCATGACACATAGTGCCCTTCGTATCTGGATATTCATTCATAAAGGTCATCTCTTGCCATCATGATGATGGTATATCTTATAGGTCTTTAGATTCTTCTTTTTGTTTATTTTTGCAAAAATATAAAAAAAGTAAGAGTCAAACAAGATAAACTTGCTATATTTTGTTTATTTTTGTACTACCGAACGGATAATACCCTACTTGATTAGGGCAAATACCGAGCGGATAACTCCATGCTAAAGCGGAAGCATCATCCTAAAAACAAAACTATAACCTCATGCTGAAAAGCATCATAAAGATATAACAAATGAAAAAACTATTAACCTGAGTTCGGGATAAGATTATGTCATAAGGTCTATGGCACAACAAGACACGATATCTCATCCCTCCACAAGTGTGAATGGCTATCTATAGTTTGTAAGAAGTGAAAAGATTCCTTTATTGTATAACAGTAAGCTGCCCATCAACGTGTTCGATGCAATAATCGATATTGATGGACGGCTTCTTCTCATAGAAGCTGTATGCAGCCAAAACAGACAGAACATTCATTGCAAAATTGAACACGCTGCGATGTCTTGAATGTACGAGTTGTGCAACATTTTTCAGCTCGTCGTTGATGGTTTCTATAACCGAACGTTTACGGAGCAGAATCTTGTCATAAAGCGGCATGAGTTTGTTCTTCATGTTGCATTTCAGCCCCGTTACAAGTTCAATTCCATCGTTGAAAAGTCTCTCGAACAATCCTTGTGAAATGTATCCCTTGTCAGCGAACAATTTTCCGAACACATTGTCACTCAGCCTATTGAATACCTCTGGATTTCTGTCGTCAACGTTAGCCTTTGTAAGCATGAAATTCAAAAGTTCGCCTCTTTCATTGCATATCAGATGAAGTTTGAAACCAAAATACCACCCCATAGTACTCTTGCCAATCTCAGCATATCCCTTGAACACCTTGTTCCTTTTTATGCGCTTGTTATGGCAGACGGGGACACAAGTGCTGTCGATAAAGCTTATGCCAGTACACCTACCGAAACAGAATAGCTGGATGAACAACATCATCTCGACTGCCACTCTGGATTCCAGTTCAATGAAGCGGTTATAGGAGAGCTGGTTGGGGAATAAGTCGCACAAATGATTCTTCACATAGAAAAGATAGTAATGCTTGAAATTACGGAATGTATTGAAGTGAAAATAGATGAGGATGGCCATTATTTCAGAACGACTCATTGCCCACTTGCGCCTTCTGTGCTTGCCTCCATTGGGTTCTGATATTGCCATTTTCTCTATTTCTGCATCATATTCTTTGCAAAAATCATCAATAATACAAAAAATTTCTGTAATTTTGTCTTTGGTAATCTCCATAATCTTAGTATCCTTTAATTTATAACTAATTGATTTACAGCTCTAAAGGTACTAAAATTTATCGAGATTACCAACTTTTAAAGCATATTTCTTATCCCGAACTCAGGTTATTAGTATCGCTTGCCTTGCTGTTCCCTGCCATGGGAATGATGGCGCAAACTCAGGTAAAGACGGCCGAGGGTATCCTCGAAGGAAAAGACCTCTCGGGCATCAAAGTGTTTAAAGGTGTTCCGTTTGCTGCTCCTCCTGTGGGCAACCTCAGATGGAAGGCTCCGCAGCCAGTAAAGCACTGGGACGGTGTGCGCGAAGCCAAAGAGTATGGTCCTAACCCGATGCAGGAACCACTTTTCGGCGATATGAACTTCGGAACCAAGGTGAACAGCGAAGACTGTCTATACCTTAATATATGGACTCCTGCCAAGACGATGAAAGAGCATCTGCCCGTATTGATCTATTTCAATGGCGGAGGACTGATGGCAGGAAGCGGAAGCGAGGCTCGATATGCTGGCGACGCGATGGCGAGAAAGGGCATCATCTCTATCACCGCCAACTATCGCGAGGGTATCTTCGGTTTCTTCGCGCATCCACAACTCTCCAAGGAAACTTCCTATAAGGGTTCTGGCAACTATGGTTTCATGGACCAGGTGGCTGCCATACAATGGGTGAAAGACAATATCGAGGCTTTCGGAGGCGACCCCAACCACATCACAATCGTTGGCGAATCAGCCGGTTCGATGTCGGTAAGTGCCCTGATGGCTTCGCCTCTCTGCCAGGGTCTCTTTGCACAGGCCATGGGTTCCAGCGGCTCGGTCATGGGATTCAAAAAGGTGCTTACCCTGAAGGAAGCTGAGCAGAAGGGTGTGGAAATGGCACAGAATATAGCTGCACAGATGGTCGGTAAGACCGATAAGACAAAGGGAAAGGCAAGCAAGAAGAAAGCCCCTAAGGCTGACATCGACATGCTTCGTAACCTTCCTGCTGAAGAGCTGCTGAAGTTGGCTTCCGTCAAGTCGCGCCCCGTGTACAACATCGACGGATATTTCTTCGTAGAGCAACCAGAAGAGACTTTCGCCAAAGGCAACCAGACCAAGGTGCCTCTGCTCGTGGGCGGCAACAACCAGGAGATGACACCATTGGCTGTACTGATGGGAAAACAGCCTACGGTGGAGAACCTGAAGGCTGGTGCCAAAGCTACTTTCGGCGAAGAGAACATAGATGAGTTGTTCCGTCTTTACGGCATCACTACCGACAAGGATGTGCTGGAACAACCGGGTGTGAACTTGGCTTCTGACATCTTCCTCGACTATTCCACATGGAAGTGGGGCAACATGCACAAGCTGACAAGCGGACAGCCCGTTTACCGTTATCGCTATTGTCATCCCCGTCCTGCCATGGCCATCAAGGGAAAGGTGGCTGCCCTGGCTGGTGGTGTGATAGACGCCAAGGAGGGTGAGGCTCCTGCCCCACAGGACAAGGGTGCCGTACACTCTGCCGATATCGAGTATGCCATGGGCACTCTGCCTACCAACCGTGTTTACGACTGGCAACCTGCCGACTACATGATAAGCGACATCTTCAGCCAGTACTACATCAACTTTGTGAAGACTGGCAACCCCAACGGACTGGGTCTGCCTGAATGGCCTTCCACCAATGGTAAAGCCATCGCTCCTGTGCTACAGATCGACGAGAACACGGTGGTAAAGACCGATGCCCAGATGGAGAAGCGATATGAGTTTATCGACCAACTGTTCTGGAAGTAAAGCGGTCAAACGGTTCTCAAAACCAATATAGAAATGAATATAAAATCAATAGGTAGTAAAATAAAAGGAAACCCCACGAAGATGGAGGGGACGGTATATTCGATACTTATCATTTGTGGCATTTCCCACTTTCTGAATGATATGATTCAGTCGATCATCCCCTCCATCTACCCCATCATCAAGGATAAGTTCGACTTCTCGTTCGCACAAATCGGAATCATCACCCTGATGTTTCAGATGGCGTCATCGATTCTGCAACCCTTTACCGGACTGTATGCCGACAAGCATCCACGCCCCTATGCCCTCTCTGTGGGTATGTGTTTCACACTCATCGGTCTGCTGATGCTGGCCTTCTCAGAAAATTATCTGCTGATTCTCCTCTCTGTGAGCATCGTGGGTTTAGGCTCATCCGTGTTCCACCCCACTGCATCACGAGTAGCCCAGTTGGCATCGGGAGGCAGGAAGAGTCTGGCACAGTCCATCTTCCAGGTAGGTGGCAACGGTGGCTCGGCGATAGGTCCTCTCCTTGCAGCCCTCATCATCCTGCCTTTCGGACAGCATGCCATCTCGTGGTTTGCCTTTGCCGCCTTGCTTGCAGCCCTTATCATGATCAGATTAGGGGCATGGTACAAGGCCCGGTTGGCGTATGTGGTGACGCATCCGCAGAAAAACGTCACCCTGAACAACGACATCTCGAAGCGGGCGAAATATGGGGCACTGCTCATCCTCGTGCTGCTCATCTTCTCGAAGTATTTCTATACCTCCTGCATCACGAGCTACTTCACCTTCTTCCTGATCGACAAGTTTGGCATCTCGGTACAGGCTTCTCAGCTGTGTCTGTTCGTCTTTCTTGCCGCCTTTGCCATTGGTACTGTGGCTGGAGGTATGTTGGGTGATAAGTTTGGGCGCAAGTACGTCATCTGGTTCTCTATCCTCGGCGCGGCACCTTTCGCCCTCATCATGCCCTTCGCCAACCTGTTCTGGACTCTCGTCTGCACCTTCCTTTCGGGATTGATCATTGCCTCGGCTTTCTCGTCTATCGTGGTGTACGCCACTGATCTGATGCCCGACAAGGTGGGTCTCATTGCCGGCATCTTCTTCGGACTGATGTTTGGTTTAGGAGGTTTGGGCTCCGCCTTCTTCGGATGGTTAGCAGACAAGACCAGCATCGAGTTCATCTTCCAGGTAAGCGCCTTCCTGCCTCTGCTCGGCATCATTGCTGGATTCCTGCCTAACACGCAAAAGAAGAGGAAATAAGGGAGAGTTTTTTGGAGGAGTTAGAGGAGTTAAAGGAGTTAAGGGAGTTAAAGGAGTTAAAGGAGTTAAGACAAATGCCTTTGTGGACATGAAATTAAACAGCACACCCTACCATACAGGTCAAAAAACTCCCCAACATCCCCAAAAAATCTTCAACATTCCCAAAAACTCTTCAACTTCCCAAAAATGTAGGGTGAAAAACTTGCATATAAGAAAATAATCATGTATATTTGCTGCGTGATTATACTAACTCAACTATTGCAAATGGGGAAGTTAGAGAAGTTAAATTAAAAAGCAGTAAAGTATGAAAAAGAAATTGGTATTGACAGCAGCCGTTATCGCTGCTCTATCTGTTGGATCTTGCAATAGCAAGAAGACCAACGCTCCTGAGACCGATCAAGACAGTCTCAGCTATGCAGAAAAAGATTCACTTGATTCAAACGACTTTGTACTCGACTCTATTGCAGGTACTTACGAGGGAACACTTCCTGCTGCCGACTGTCCTGGCATCAAGACCGTGCTGACCCTCAATGCAGACAGCACCTACCAGTATTCTGCCGACTACATTGACCGTAAAGACGGACACGACGAGGCAAGCGGAATCTACAAACTCCTGTCGCACGGTGTGATAGAAATCATCCGTCCTTCGAGTGGAGAAACTTCTTACTATAAGGTAAGAGATGCTCATAGTCTCATCATGACCGACTCCATCGGTAACGAGCCAGAAGGCGCCATGGCCAAGCACTATGTGCTGACCAAGAAGTAAGAAAAGACAAACGTCAGGCTACACCCAACAGCTCTATCTCGAAAATAAGGGTAGAGCCACCGGGGATGCCTGGCTGTGAGAACTTGCCATACCCCATCTCTGCAGGTATGTAGATTTCCCACTTGGCGCCTACCGTCATCTGTTGCATGGCGACAATCCATCCTTCTATCAGTTCGCACAGGCGAAATGCTATGGGAGCTCCACCACGGCTGGAATCAAACTTCTTGCCGTTGATGGTCCATCCCGTATAGTGTGCCGTAACGATGCTTCTTCGGCCAGGTTTGGCACCATCAGGATTGCCTGCTTTCAGCACTTTATAATAGATGCCACGGGGCAAGGCCTGTACGCCTTCCTCGCGAGCCTTCTCTTCTAACCAACGCTTGTTGGCTTCTACGTATTCTCTTTTTGCCATTTTTGGGGGTCGATTAATGATGTTCTGGCACAATGGCAAGATACACCAAGTCGTGGTCGGTGAGGTTCTCCATATAGTGGGCATGGTTCATGGGGCAGTAGTGTACCTGTCCGGCACGTACCTCCTCCACACTGTCATCATAGTGGAATGTAGCCGTTCCGCTTATCACAAACACCACCTCGCAGTTGCCCTCGTGGGTATGCAGTCCTGTGGTAGCTCCCGGACGAAGTGTAGAATACATGATCTTCACCTTGTCGTCCACGAAGTTTCGAGTGTCCAACTTTCCTTTTCCTCCCTTGAAGCCCTCAAGATGAGCCTCAGCAATTTTTTCAAAATCTATTACCATATTTTTATTTGTTGTATTTTAGCCGGGTTCAGAAGTAAAAGTCCTACACCAAGGCATCGAGATGTTTTTTCAGCTCTTTCAGCTCATCGCGCACACTGATGAGCGTCTCCAGAACATCTGAAGATTTCTCAGCGCCAGTCCTGTTCTGTGACAGATACTTGCGGGCAGCAGCAATCTTGAGGCCCTTCACCTTGATGAGCGAATAGATGACCTTTACCTGCTCTATGTCCTTCTCGGTATACTGACGAACCTTGTTGGATGTGACCTTGGGTTTGAGGAAAGGAAACTCTTTCTCCCAGTACCTCAGCGTAGACTCGTTGACACCCACTTCCTCGGCCACTTCCTTAATGGAGTAGTACAATTTGACGTTTTTATCTGTTTTCAGAGCCATAATTTGCAACTTTTTATCAAACAATGATTAATTGATTTGCAAATTTAAGCAATTCTTCTTATCTTTGCAAAGAATTTCGGAAAAAAATAAAGATTAATACAAAATAGATATGATGACAGCTAATGAAGTGCGCGAATCCTTCAAGAAATTCTTCGAAGGCAAAGGCCACAAAATTGTTCCATCAGCACCTATGGTTATCAAGGATGACCCTACGCTGATGTTTACAAACGCTGGTATGAACCAGTGGAAAGACATCATCCTCGGTACAAAAGATCCAGGCAAGGATGTACGTCGTGTTGATACTCAGAAATGTCTCCGTGTAAGCGGTAAGCACAACGACCTCGAAGAGGTTGGTCACGATACTTACCACCACACCATGTTCGAGATGCTCGGTAACTGGAGCTTCGGCGACTACTTCAAGGAGGGTGCCATCGATATGGCATGGGAATACCTCACTGAAATACTGAAGCTCAACCCAGAGGACCTCTACGTTACCGTGTTCGAGGGCTGCAAGGAGGAAGGTCTGGAGCGCGACAACGAGGCTGCAGGTTTCTGGGCAAAGCACGTACCTGCCGACCACATCATCAACGGCAACAAGCACGACAACTTCTGGGAGATGGGCGATACGGGTCCTTGCGGTCCTTGCTCGGAGATCCATGTTGACTCTCGTACTCCTGAGGAGAAGGCTCAGGTGCCAGGCCGTGAGTTGGTAAACAAGGACAACCCACAGGTGATCGAGATCTGGAACATCGTGTTCATGCAGTACGAGCGCAAGGCTAACGGCTCGCTCGTTCCGCTGCCGATGCACGTTATCGATACCGGTATGGGCTTCGAGCGCCTCGTGCGCGCCATGCAGGGCAAGCACTCCAACTACGACACCGATGTCTTCCAGCCTATCATCAAGGAAGAGGAGGCAATCACCGGCATGAAGTACGGCGAGAAGGAGGAGACCGACGTGGCTATGCGCGTATGCGCCGACCACCTGCGCGCCGTAGCGTTCTCTATCGCCGACGGTCAGCTGCCTTCTAACGCTAAGGCAGGCTACGTAATCCGCCGCATCCTGCGCCGTGCAGTGCGCTACGCATACACTTTCCTCGGACAGAAGGAGGGCTTCCTCTACAAACTCATCCCCGTTCTGACACGCGAGATGGGCGAGGCGTTCCCCGAGCTGAAGGCTCAGCACGACCTCATCCTCCACGTTATCAAGGAGGAGGAAGACTCGTTCCTGCGCACTCTCGAGAAGGGCATCAACATGCTCAACTCGGCTATGGACGAGCTGAAGAAGCAGGGCAAGACAGAACTCGACGGCGTTCAGGCGTTCCGTCTGTTCGACACATACGGCTTCCCGCTCGACCTCACCGAGCTTATCTGCCGCGAGAACGGCTTCACCGTTGCCGCAGACGAGTTCGACGCCGAGATGCAGAAGCAGAAGGAACGCGCACGTAACGCTGCCGCTGTTGAGAACTCCGACTGGGTTATCCTGCGCGAAGGCGAACAGCAGTTTGTAGGCTACGACTTCACCGAATACGAGTGCCACATCCTGCGCTACCGCAAGGTGACACAGAAGAAGAACAGCTTCTACGAGTTGGTACTCGACAACACTCCATTCTATGGTGAGATGGGTGGACAGGTTGGCGACAAGGGTGTACTCGTCAACGAGGACGAGACCATCGAGATTATCGACACCAAACGCGAGAACAACCAGAGCATCCACATCGTGAAGAAACTGCCAAAGAACCTGACAGCCGACTTCATGGCTTGTGTAGACATCGACAGCCGCGAGGGCAGTGCTGCCAACCATACTGCCACCCACCTGCTCGACTACTGTCTGAAGCAGGTACTGGGCGACCACGTAGAGCAGAAGGGTTCTTATGTAGACAAAGACACCTTACGTTTCGACTTCTCTCACTTCCAGAAGGTGACTGATGAGGAGCTTCGCCAGGTAGAGCGCAAGGTGAATGAGATGATTCGTGCCGACTATCCTCTGGACGAGCACCGCGACACTCCTATCGAGGAGGCTAAGGAACTGGGTGCCATCGCCCTCTTCGGCGAGAAGTATGGCGACAAGGTTCGTGTGGTTCGCTTCGGTC
>OIXQ01000258.1_pt1 | contig 25860 bp, 19 predicted proteins | sample 1587791 | NCBI WGS metagenome assembly OIXQ01 (sample SAMN03283273) | human gut metagenome | biome: human-associated habitat; material: feces | host: Homo sapiens | place: Peru | collected 2012
GCAGCGCACGCGTTGTCCGCCAGAGGTGGGCAGCGCGTGTGTTTGCAGCGAGAAGTATTTTCTCCGCCGCATATGCTGGGGTTGAAAAGTTCCGCCTGTGATCTGTCAACGGTGGAGAACAGAAACAAAACGGTTACAAGAAATGGCGCTTATCTCACGCATGATAGTTAATGATGGCGAAAAAGTGGATAAAAGTGCAGATGTGCCCACAAAGCGCATAGAAAATGGTAGCATCGACTGTGGATTGTTGGGGAATTTCCGATTTTTTGTCGATATTCCCGAAAGGATAAGGAGCGCAGACGCATGGCAAAAATCAATATCACAAGTTACGAGCCGGAATTCCGGGTGCGTGTGAAGCTGCAGTGGCGAGAGCGCTTTTTGCCCGACCAGTGCAATCTTCTGCGCGACCGCTATGCCGACGGATTGATGCATTTGAGCAGCACCACCGGGAAAACAGCGGTCTTTACTGCACCGGCGCATATGCAGCTGCGCGTTTTTTTGCAGCACGGAGTTGACCGGAAGGCGTTTTTTCATGTTCTGGCGCAGACGATCAATGTGCTCCGCTGGGTGAACCGGCAGCGGCTTCCGCTCGCCAATTTGCAGCTCGATGTGGAGCATGTGTTCATCAATCACTACACGCAGGAGTTGTTTTTCCTCTACATCCCGGCGCAGATCGATGCGCCGAAGTCGGAGCTGCGCTCGTTTCTGGAGCAGCTGGTCTTCAACGCCAGCGCCCAGATGTATGCCAGCGCGGACTATAAACAGGAGCTGCTGAGACTGCTTCAAAGCAACAGCAGCATCACGACGCACCTGCTCGAGATCTTTGTGCGCACTGGGTGTCCGGAGGCGGCGGCAGAAATCACAGCCGGTCAGCAGGAGTTTCAGCAGCGGATCTCCGATTCTAAGTCGGAGTATCTGCGCCAGATGGATCGATGCCGGGAGACAGGCGGCAGCGCTGCACCGCTGCGGGAGACGCCGCCTGCACCGGCGGCACAGTCCGCGCGCGCCGGTACGGATCTCTACTACAGCCGAAGCGACGCGCTGATGCCCGACCCGTTCGGACAAGAGGATGGGACGACGCTGCTCGGCGGCGCGGGAGAGAAGGACGGAACCGTGCTGCTCGGCGACCCCGAGGGGGATGGCGGGACCGTGCTGCTTGGTGATGCCGGAGAAAACGAAGGGAGCGTCATGTTTGACGCCGGCGGCACAATCGTGCTCGCGCAGGAGACGCTTGCGCAGCCGCGCCTTTACCGGCGGAAAACAGGTGCAGTGATCACCATCGACAAGCCGGTGTTCCGGATCGGAAAAGAAGAGGGCTATGTGGACTATCTGATCCCGGATAACCCCGCGATCAGCCGCAGTCATGCCGACATTATTTCGCGCGGCGGAAGCTATTATATCTACGACAACAACTCCACAAACAAGACGTATGTGAACAATATCATGATCCCGGCGCTGAAAAACGTGGAGCTGTCCGACGGGTGTCTCATCCGGCTTGCAAACGAGGAATTTGAATTCAAAACAACGGATTCCTGAGCAGAGGAACCGAGAAAATGGGGTGCGGAAATGGTATTCTTGGGCGCGGTCGAAACAGACGTCGGCAATGTAAAGACGACGAATCAGGACTCGGCCTGTATCTTGGTCGCGCAGACGTCGCGCGGACAGATCGCGATGGCACTGATCTGCGACGGCATGGGCGGCTTGGAAAAGGGGGAATTGGCCAGCGCGACGGTGATCCGGGCGTTTCAGGATTGGTTTTGCCGTGAGCTGCCGCAGCAGATGGCGGGCTTCGGATGGGATATCGTCCAGACCGCGTGGATGCATCAGATCAAGGTGCTCAACCGGACGATCAGCGATTACGGCAAGTTTTACGGCTTTTCCCTCGGGACGACTGTGACGGCTATGCTGCTGTATCAGGACACATATCTGATCGCGCACGTGGGCGACTCGCGGGTATACGAGCTGCAGTCGGATATCCTGCAGCTTACGGCCGACCACAGTGTAGTCGGCCGAGAGGTGCGGCGCGGGACGCTTACCGCACAGCAGGCTGAGCGGGATCCGCGGCGCAATGTGCTGCTGCAGTGTGTGGGCGCGTCCAAGACGGTCAGCCCGCAGATCCTGCAGGGGCAGATCCGGCCGGGTGCGCACTACCTGCTGTGCTCGGACGGCTTCCGTCATGTTATCACATCGGAGGAGCTGCTCACGCAGCTTGGGCCGGCAGCCGTGCGCGATCCGGGGCAGATGCACACGCGATTGCAAGGGCTTATAGATCTGGCGATGTCCCGCGGGGAGCGGGACAATATCTCAGCCTTGCTGATTCGAGCGGAGGTGTGACGGCGTGGCAAATCCCATTGAGTCCGTATTCGGAGGGAAATACGAGATCCTGAAAGAGATCGGCCGCGGCGGTATGTCGACCGTCTATCTGGCGATGGACCGGCATCTGAACAAGCAGTGGGCGATCAAAGAGATCAAAAAGAGCGGGACGAGTCAAAAGGGCGTCATCTATGTGCAGAGTCTCATCACGGAAGCAAACATGATGAAGAAGTTGGACCACCCGGCCATCCCGCGCATCGTGGACATCACCGATAATGAGGCGGCCATCTACATTGTCATGGACTATGTGGAAGGCGAATCGCTGGATAAGGTGCTGCTGAAATTCGGGCCCCAGCCGCAGGAAGTGGTGCTTGACTGGGTCAAGCAGCTTGCTGACGCGCTGAACTATCTGCACACGCAAACTCCGCCCATCATCTACCGAGACATGAAGCCGGCGAACGTGATGCTCAAGCCGGACGGCACGGTCAAGCTCATTGACTTCGGCACGGCGCGTGAATACAAGGGCACCAACCGCGCCGACACAGTTATTCTGGGCACACAGGGCTATGCCGCACCGGAGCAGCACGGCAAGCGCGAGACAGACGGCCGGACGGATATTTACTGCCTCGGCATGACGATGCACACGCTGCTGACGGGACAGAACCCCAGCGCTCCTGATTATGAGTATTTTCCGGTTCGCCACTGGAATCCGGAGATCCATGAAGGCATTGAGCGCGTGATCGAAAAATGCGTGCGCCCGGACCCGGAAGACCGCTTCCAGAACTGCACGGAGCTGCTCTACGCGCTGGAAAACTACGAGCAGGATACGGTCGCATATAAAAATGCGCAGAAGAAAAAGGTGCGCCTGTTTGTCGTGGCGGCAGCGCTGAGTCTGACCATGTTCCTCGCCAGTCTCGGCTCTTTCGTGGCGGCGCAGGCTGTGAAAAAGGGCGACTACGAGGCGCACATCAATGTCAGCGCCGCCGCGTCGCTCGACACCCGAGTGGATGAGTATGCCGAGGCGGTGCGCCTGGACCCGAAGCGGCTGGAGGCGTACGACAAGCTGCTCGACGCCTATCAGGACAACGGCAAGTTTGACCGGGAAGAGAGCGGCGTCTTGTCAGGGCTGTTCGGCAAGTACTCCGGCGCGAAGAACACGAAGGAATACGCCGAGCTCTGCTACCGGATGGGCTTCATGTACTTCAACTTCTACACCGAGGATGGTCATACGAGCTTTCAGGCGCGCGCCGTCAAGTCGGCTGGTTATTTTGAACAGGTGCATGCGCTGCTCGAGGCGCAGCCGGACATCGACTTTGACAAGGCGGAGGCGGCGGAGAGCTATTATACGATCACGAGCTTCTACAAGGCCAACAACGGCATGCAGCTTGCCAAGGCACACACCGCCGAAGAGCTGTCGCAGCTGCTGAACGCATTTTCCACCTGCATGGATGCGCTTGAGAATTACGACGAGAGCCGGGATGAATCGGCGCAGGCGGTCAAGCTCGACCAGTATATGCACATTGCCGAGCAGATCAACGAGCTGCGCAACGAGTTTGCTGCCGCCGGGACGGATAAGGCGGATGTGCTTGCGCTGCTGGAGAAGATCTCTGCGAGCGAGTCGAAGATCCAGCTTGCGAGCCTGTCGGCACAGCGGGAAAAGGCGTTGGCGGACTGTTTGGCGTTTTGTGATAACGTCAGCCGCGCATATCAGGACTGACGGGAGGGACGGAAGATGACATCAACTTTACAAACCATCTCTCTGGTCACGCTTTGTCTGGGCGTTGCCTTTCTGATCGCGGCCGCGGTGATCTTCGTCAAGCTGAAGATCTGGGTCGTCATTGCCGACCTGAGCGGCAAGACGGCGCAGCAGTCGATCGAACGTTTGCGCAGTCAGGCCGGCCAGCCGGCACCGCGCCAGAGGCACTTTTCCTATGTAGCCAACAGCGGCGCGATCTGGCGCGGCAAGGGCACGGGGCGTCTTTCAAAAAAGGAGACCGAGCCGCTCGGCCGCCGAACGGAGCAGACGCTTCCGCTGAACCAAATGGGAGCAGATCCGGACGGTACGATGCCGTTGAATCAGGCAGATCCGGACGGCACGATGCCGCTGGATCAGGAGACCGGCATTCTGGACGACGCGGCGTTTGCCGCTGCCGCATCGGATCCGGGGGCGACGGTCGTAATGGCGCCCGAGCCCGAGCCGGAATGCCCCATCCCGCACGGTGACTTTGTTCTGCTGGAGCAGACCGTGCTCATCCACACGCAGGAAGTGATCCCGCAGCAGAGCGAGTTTCACGCATAAATTTGCTGGCAAAATAATTTAACATACAAAGGAGAAGCATTATGAAAAAGAGGGTTTTGTCAAGAATCCTGACCGTTGTGCTTGTTTGCACGATGCTGCTGGGTCTCGTCGGCTTTGCGCCGATGGTCGAGACCTTGTCCGGCTCGCAGCAGACGATCGCTGCGGTCGACGGCTCGACCGGCGATATCAAGGACACGCCGGATGCGGGCAGCACAGACAAGGATACCGGCGACGCCGGGGACGCGGGCGAGAAAGAGCCCGAGCCGGATCCCGATCCGGAGCCCGAGCCCGATCCGGGCAAGTGCATCGTCACGATCGAGCAGCCGGATGGCGGCACGATCACCTGCAAGCAGCTCCCGGAAAACGGACAGGTTGAGAAAGGCACGAAGCTGACCTTCGCGGTCAGCCCGGAGGAAAACGTGGTGTCTTCCGAGCTGGTCGCGGTCCGTGTGAACGGGGAAGATCTGGACATCAACAAGAAGGGCGAGTTCACCGTCACCATTACGGAGGACACCACGATCTCGGCGGAGTTCTTCGGCATCCGGAGCATCAAGGTTTGGGATGCAGACGCGTGGACGCAAAGCAAGAACGTCACGATCGAGACGATCGGCAGCGTGTCCAGCAAGTCGTATAAGAATCTGAACGGCGAGGATGTGGCCATCGAGGGCAACAACTTCGAGGTCAAGGACAGCATCGGCAAGACGGCGGTCGAGTACAAGATCACGGTCAACGGCGACGGAGCAGCCAAAGGCAAAACCGCGACGGCCAATGCCGAGGTCAAGCTGGTGGACAATGATGGCCCGATGCTTGAAAGCAAAGTTGAAAGTGTAAAAAACAACAACAATTATAAAGGTTATAGATATCATTGCATTGTGACCGTGCGCGACAATGGTTCCGGCGTGAAAACAGATAGTCTCCGAATCTGTGATGGTACAACAGAATGGAAACTTGGAGACTTCGGAAATGCTAAAGTGGATGCAAATAAGGACGGCACGGTTGTTCAGTTCGAGTTTTGTTATAAATACAACACAAACTACTTCTTTAAGGTGAAAGACAGAGTCGGCAACTGGTATGTCGGCAGTGTGATTGATGATAGCGATCCGGACATCATGGGTTACGAAATGGAGCCCGGAAGCTGCAAAGATGCAGAAAAGAATATCTGGTGGGCAGGCAGCGGTGCGTGCCTGACCGTTTCGGCGCGTGACGCCGGTGGGATTCAAAGCTTCGAGCTTTTGTATGGAGAGAACCCTGTCAAACTGACGAAGCGCGAATTCGCGACGGATGCTGATGGCAAGTATGAAAAAGCGCTGTTCAGCATTGATAAGAGCGGCGAATATACGGTTGTTGTAACTGACAAAAGCGGACACAAAGCCGAGGAAACGATTACCATCCAGTATGACCCGAACGCGCCGGTGTTCGAGAGCGCCAAATACACGACAAGCGCGGATGGCAACTGGCTCATGGGGCTGTTGAACAAACTTACCAACGGCGCACTGTTCAACGAAAAGGTTGGGATCACGTTTGCGGTCAATGACGGTAAGAACGGTAAGGACAATAAGGGCAACGCCGTTTTTGCCAGCGGCGTTGCCAAGGTGGAGTACTGTCTGGTAAAAACAACGACCGCGAATGCTTCTGCAGACAAAGCAGAGCGTGACGGCAGCGCTTCCCAAGAGAAATGGAAAGGAACCGAGCTCGTCATCGAAGACGGGAAAGCGTCTATTCCGATTAAAGATGGTTTTAAAAAAGATTTCACCGGCTACATTGAGCTGCGCGCTACGGACAAGGCCGGGAACGAGAGCTTTGTGACGGTTAAATGTGACGAGGAAAATCCGGATAACATTGAGATCACGAACAAGGCGACTTACAGCGGCGAGGGCGACTTGATCGTCATGGCGAAGACCGGCGACGGCACAGACCAGAAAGCCTACACGAAGGCTGGTGACGCCGGTAACCCCGAGGTCGTGCGCTCTGTGGATTTCGATATCTACACGACGAAACCGAGTGAGGAGTTTTTGCCGAAGAGCGAGACAAAGGAAGCCGACAGCGCCGATGGCAAGGAAACGACGACCACGACCTATTGGTATGGTAAGCCGACCGTGACTGCTAAGTACGGCAATGAAGGACTTTCGATTGAGGACAAGTCTTCAGAAGATGAAGCTGCGGCTGGCAACCGTACATACGCAGCCTCGATCGGAAGAGGTACAGGTAGAGTGCGCTTTGGCGGGAATGTCGAGTTCACTGTGAAGTACCCGATTATGAAAACAACAGAGGAAACGGGTAAAACTCCGGTAACGGAGGAGACGAAAGATGCGGTAGTGCAGACCGTTTCCGTCCCGGTGCGTGTGCAGAACTATCTGGATGCACCGGTGATCACGACCACCTCCAATCCGGCCAATCCGGCCAATCCGGAAGCGGAATGGTATAATTCCCGCGACAATGAGCTTACAGGCCTTACTATCCAGACACCGGACAGCTTGGCGACTGTCGAGACCGTATATACTGTCGAGTACCAGCCGAATACAAAAGAGCAGAATGGCGAGAAGTCGGTTGCCTTTAGCGGAACGATTGAGCAAGTAAAACCGATCAAAAGCATTTTTGAAGATCTTCAAAAGTACAACAAGTCTGGCATCTACACAATTACCGTAACAAGCAGCGACAATATTGGAAACGCCGATACGAATGCCAACCTAACCTTCAAGTACGACCCGAGTCCTGCGGACATTCGCGTCGCTTTTTCTGAGAAGAAAACTGGCCAGGAGACCTATTTCAACATTCTCCGCACGGCAGAAATCAGGGTGGAGGATGACACGTTTACCGGAAGTGAGGATGAGTTCGAGAAGATAACTCTCACCTTCGACTTCAAGGGCGCAGAGCCGCAGCAGGATGGTTATTGGAAATTCACCAAAAAAGAAAATAAAGACGAGCCGGGTAAAAACGAGCCGGGTGGCATCTGGACCGCTAAATACCAGTACGGCGTTAAGCCGGGAGAGACCCTCCGAGACGGTGACAACTACCAACTGAAGGTATCCGTGACGGACAACGCCGGAAACACATCTCGCACGGACGAAAAGGGCTGGTATTACATCAACGGCAGTCAGGACCCGGAAAAGCTGAAGGGACAGAAAGATCCGAATAGCCATTACACCGGCGATGCAAACGATGACTTCACCATCGACCAGACCAAGCCGGTCGTGAGCGTGGTGTTTGACAACAACAGCGCGCGCAACGAAAAGTACTTCTCCGCCGGCCGTACCGCGACCATCACGGTGACCGAGCACAACTTTGATCCCAAGTCGAGCGTGAGCATGACGGCCGAAAATGCGACCGCCGGTGCAGACGCCAAAGAAGGCTGGACGCAAAACGGCGACGTCTGGACGAAGACCGTCACCTTCGACCCGCAGGATGCAGTCTGCAAGTTCAGCATCGACGTGACCGACCTCGCCGGCAACGAATGCCCCGATGAGGACGTGAACTACGGCAGCAGCGCCGCGCCCCGCGAGTTTGTGATCGACCAGGTCAACCCCGCGCTCGAGATCACCGGCACGAACGCCACTCCGTATGCGGATGCGTGCGCGCCCGGCTTCACGGCGCACGATACCAACATGAGCACGGAATACACCATGACGCTCACCCGCACCGTCCGCGCCAGCCGCAACGCAAACGTGTCTGACCGCTTTCTGACCCGCGACAGCGTCACGGTGACGGGCACGGACATCAACGCAGTGTTCAACACCATCACGGAAGAGGCCGAGAATGACGGCATCTACATTCTGGACGTGACCGTTATGGACATGGCCGGCAACTCCACGCAGACCACCTCGACCTTCACGGTCAACCGCCACGGCTCGTTCTACATCTTCAATGAGGCGCTTGCCGACGTCGTCAACGCCAAGTACGTCCAGAAGGCGGACGGCAGCTATCAGGTGACGGAGTACAATGCCAGCCCGCTGGTGGGCGATTCCGTTAAGATCGAGATCTACCGCGACGGTCAGCTCGTCACGACGCTGACGCCGGCTGTCGGCGCGGGTGTGATCGGCGCTTCCGGCCTGTATGAGTACACCTACGATCTGCCGGCGGAGCACTTCGCGCAGAACGGCAGATACAAGGTGGCGCTCTCGTCGCTGGATGAGGCGAAAAACGAATCCGACAACACGAAGCTTGACGACGCACTGCTCGAGTTTACCGTGGACTCCGTTGCTCCGGAAATCACGATGATCAAGGGGCTGGAAAAGGGCATCGTCAATGCCAAGGAGCTGACCTTCTCGGCGGCAGTCATGGACACTTACGGCATTGCCAGTGTTCAGATTCTGGTCGACGGCAAGGTGGTCAAGGAGTATATGACGCAGGAGGCTTACGACGCGCTCAAGGCCGGCGGTCAGGCGCTGGATCATGAGTACGCCGTGCTGACGAACACGCTGGACGTCGGCGTCGAGTGCAAGCTGCTCGAGAGCAGCAGCCGCCAGCACGTCGTCATCGCCGTGACCGATATGGCCGGCAACGTGACGCAGACCGACAGCAAGGATTTTGCCCCGAGCTACGACTTCCACGAGAACGTGCTCGTTTCCACGAACTTCTGGGCGCGCTATATCCACAATGTCTGGGCACTGGTCGTGACCGGCGTTGTGATCCTGGCGCTTGCCGGCGGCATCTGGTATGTCACGGCCAAGAAGAAAAAAGAGCACACGGATGCGTAATTTAAGCACAGCCTGCTGACCCTGCAAAATTCCGGGAGGGGCTTCGGCCCCTTCCGGATACATGGAGACTGCGTTTTGCAGAGCCGCGCCGCGCGGCTGTGCAAAGCGCGGCCGCAAAGAATGGAGATGTCTTGTATGCACGAATGGATCGAAGAAAGAAAACTGCTGGAGGTGCACGGGCCGCAGAGCCTGTCGTACATTCTGGAGGACGACAGCCTGTTCAATCTGAGCGAATACAAGATCCTGCAGAATCAGGACAACGACTTTTTCGTCGATTGCGCCAAGCTGCGCTACAACGGGAAAATCAAGCTGACCTATTTTCTGGACGACTATGTGTCGCTTCAGGCGTTGCTGCCGACGCTGGAGGCCTACACCTTCGTCACGGTGCTCGCAAACCTCCTCGGCAGCGTTGTGGAGATCGTCCACAACGGATACCTGGACGTTGCGGATCTGAACCTGGAGTTTAACCGCATCTACGTCGACCCCGCATCGCTGACGGTGCGCCTGATCTACGTGCCGCTCAACAGCGAGCGTGTCTCCGGAACGGTCGTGCTGACTGCGCCGGTGACGGACCGCTTCCGCGCCGAGCTGCGCAAGCTGATCCTCAATTCGCCCGGACTGTCTGGCGGCAGGCTGCGCGTCGTCAGCGACTGGCTGGACGACAAGTCGCTCAGCCTTGAGGACGTGTGCAAAAATGTGCGCGCCATGTCCCCCGCTGCTTCAGGCGGCGCGGCGCCGCAGCCCGCCCCCGCTGCACGCGGCGGCCATACGCGGCGGCGGGTCACGATCACGGCGCTCAACGCGCCGGAGCCGCTGTCGGTGGAGATCAACAAGCCCGAATTCCGGCTCGGACGCAGCAAGACGGATACCGACTGCTGTCTGCTCTTTAACGCCGCGATCGGCCGCATGCACTGCCGGATCTTCAACAGCAACGGCGTCGTAACGGTCGAGGACGCCGACAGCCGCAACGGGACGTTCGTCAACAAGGTACGCCTCAAGCCGCATGAGCGAAAGACGCTGCACGATCAGGATGTGCTTCGTCTGGCGAACAGCGACTTTTCGGTTCGGATAGAGGAAATCAGATAATATGAGCAAGATGAGAATTATCATTGCCGACACGGAAAAAAAGGTCGTGTCGGCGCTGGAGACGAAGTTTCTGTACGAGCTGCGGGATGACGTGGATCTGGAGGTCATCACGGACGCGGAGTATTTCTCCGTGTTTTTCGCCAAGCCCCAGACGGCGGACATTCTGGTCTGCGGCGAGGAGCTGTTCACGGAGGATATCAAAAAGCACGGCATCAAAAAGATGTTTCTGCTCTGCGAACAGGCGGGCACCGGCAGCACGGAGGATCTGTCGGTCGAGCGGGTCTTGAAATATTCCAGCCCGCAGGCGGTCATGGATCAGGTCCTGCGTGGCCACGGGACACAGAAGAAAAAGGAGCCGGTCATCGTGCTGGTATATTCCGCCTCCGGCGGCGCGGGCAAAACGACGGTCGCGCTGGGCATCTGTGCAAACTTTGCCAAGAGCTATAAGCGGGTGCTGTATCTGAGTGCCGAGCGTATCCATACGTTTCAGGGACGCTTGAAAGACCAAAACACGCTCACGAATCAAGCTGTGGCGGGCATTGCCGGAGCGGGCGAGCGGATGTTTGCCGAGGTCCGCCCGCAGCTGCGCAAGGAGGGGTTTGATTATCTGCCGCCGTTCCCGGTCGCCCTTTCGTCCGCCGGGCTGTCGTTTCGCCTGTATGAGGAGATCGCGTCTGCGGCCAAGCGCTCCGGGGAGTATGACTATGTGGTCGTGGATACGGACACGGTGTTCGACGGCGATAAGGCGAGCCTGATCACCAAGGCCGACCGGGTAGTCATGGTGCTGCGCCAGACGCGGCAGGACGTGTTTGCGATGAATATGCTCGTGCGCAACATGAGCTGCAGCGACACGGCAAAGTATTTCTTCGTCTGCAACGACTTCGACAAGGACAGGGAAAATGCGCTGGTGTCGCAGGGGAACGAGGCAAAGTTTTATGTCAGTGAGTATCTTCCGCACATGGACCGGGTGCAGAATATGACGGTCGGCGAGCTGGGTGCTCGGCCGGAGGTGCAGAAGATTGCATTTTTGGTGATGTAAAGAGGGGGAAACGATGGACAACAAGGCAGTGGTTATTTTTCGCATCCTGAAGCGCAAACAGGAACATGATCTGGAGATCCCGCTGGATATCTCGGCCAACGAGCTGTTCGTCGCGCTCAACACGGCCTATGAGCTCGGGATCGATACCGGAGATATCAAAAATTGCTACCTTCAGGCGGAGCGGCCGATCGCATTGCTCAAGGGCAACAAAAGTCTGGCGGATTTCGGCGTCCGCAACGGTACGATCATTTATTTTACTCGATGAGGAGGCGCACGCGTGGAGTACGGTTATGTTCTGAAGCTATCCAGCAAGCATCTCTATAAGGAGATCCAGCTGCTGCCTGCGGAAACGCATCTGAAGATCGGCATGGATGTCGACTGCGACGTTCGTCTGTACAAAGAGAATTTCTTTGAAAAGTTCGACTTGACCTTTACCAAAACAGGCAGCGGCTGGAATGTGCGCTGCTCAGACAATGTGTATATTTACGCCGGTGACGTCCGCAAGCTCGTGACAAAGGAGCTGCGGCATGGCGACGTTTTCTACGTGAAATACCAAAACGCGGACATGGAGGTGTTCCGCGCAGAGTTTCTGTTCGATTTTGACAATGAGAACAAGCACTACGATTATGCGATCGACATTTCCCACGCGGAGATGATCACGATCGGCGGCGGCCGTGACTGCAATATCGTGCTCAACGGTGACTATACCAAACGGGATATGCTCGTTTTGCAGCGGCGTGGGCAGGATCTACAGGTTCGCGAGCTTCATGCTCAGTGCGGCGCGTACATCAACGGCAAGAAGATCACCTCGCACGAATTAATCCGCGACGGGGACTTCCTGTCGATCGCCGATATCAGTTTTTATTACCGGTCGGGCGTCCTGTATACGGAGTCGGGCGGCAAGGTGCTCGTGCGCGAGCCGCTCACGGCCGGGCAGGTCAACACCCAATCGCACTATCCGAAGTTTCATCGCAGCACGCGCATCAAGCAAAAGCTTGATGATGAAAAGATTGAGGTGCTCGACCCGCCGGCAAAGCCGCAGGAGCCGAAAACCAATCTGATCACGCGCCTGCTGCCGTCGCTGAGTATGCTGATCGTTGCGGGCGTCATGGCGTTTATCGGCGGCCCGACCATGCTGATCTTCAGCGGCATTTCCGGCGTCATGTCGATCGTGACGGCGGTCATCGGTCTGCGGGATACGAAGAAGGATTTTAAGGCAAAGTCACAGGAGCGGATCGAAAAGTACAACAAGTATATCGACAACAAACGCACGGAGATCGAGCAATCGCGCGCACAAGAGCACGATGTGCTTGAGGATATCTACATTTCACAGGCGGAAGAACGTGCGCGTTTCCGGGATTTTTCGGACGAGCTGTTCGACCGTGTTCCGGAGGATGAGGATTATCTGGTTGTGCGCCTCGGCACCGGCGACGTTGCTGCCAAGCAGGAAATCAACTACAAAAAGCAGGAGCGCTTGGAGCTGGAGGATGACCTGCAGCTGATGCCGGAGCAGATAAGCGAGGAGTACAAGTACGTGCACGATGCGCCAATCGTCTGCGATCTCAAGACGGTGAACGCGATCGGTGTGATTGGCACGGAAGCGGATCGCTTCTGTATGATGAAAAATCTGGTGGTCGATCTGTGTGCGCGCCACTATCACACGGATGTGAAGATGATCTTCGTGGCCGAAAGCGAGCACAAGGATCGCATCTGGTGGCTGCGATTCCTGCCGCACGTGGCAAACGACATGCTGGGAAGCCGAAACATCGTCTGTAACGATGAGAGCAAGAGCCTGATCTTTGACTACCTGTATAAGGAGCTGTCCGCACGCAAGCAGGCGAAGCGGTATGACTACAACATTGTCGTCTTCTTTTATGATGAATACGGCTTTAAGAGCCACCCGATCTCCAAGTTCGTGGACTCTGCCAAGGATATCGGCGTCACATTCGTGTTTTTCGGAGAAGAAAAAGCAGACATTCCACAGGGATGCGGCTATCTTGTGCGGGTCAGTGGCGACGAAGGCACGCTGATCCCGACGGATGACGGCAATGAGGCGAGTGCATTTCGCTGCGTGACGATGCCGGACGACGCGGCCCAGAGCATGGTCGTGCTCTTGGCGCCGGTGTATACGGAAGAGCTCTCGCTCGAGAGCACACTGACGAAAAACATCTCGCTCTTTGAGCTGCTGCATATCATCGCGGCGGATGACCTGGATCTGGGGAGGCGCTGGAGCACCTCGCAGGTGTTCAAGAGCATGGCGGCGCCGGTCGGTGTGTCCAGAGGCGGCGTGATCCAGCTCGACCTGCATGACAAGGCACACGGCCCGCACGGTCTGGTCGCGGGTACGACCGGCTCTGGTAAATCCGAGATCCTGCAGACCTACATTCTGTCGATGGCGACGCTGTTCTCCCCGAAAGAGGTCGGCTTTGTGATCATCGACTTCAAGGGCGGCGGTATGGCCAACCAGTTTAAGGACTTGCCGCATATGATGGGTGCGATCACGAATATCGACGGAAAGGAGATTGCCCGCTCCCTGAAGTCGATCAAGGCTGAGCTGCAAAAGCGGCAGCGCCTGTTTGCGGATGCGGACGTCAACCACATCGACAAGTATATTCAGAAATACAGAAGCGGCGAGGTCGTCGAGGCGTTGCCGCACCTGATCATCATCGTGGACGAATTTGCCGAGCTCAAGGCTGAGCAGCCGGAGTTTATGAAAGAACTCATTTCGGCTGCGCGTATCGGCCGAAGCTTAGGTGTGCATTTGATCCTTGCGACACAAAAGCCTTCCGGTCAGGTGAATGAGCAGATCTGGAGCAACTCGCGCTTCAAGCTTTGCCTGAAGGTTCAGAGTCAGGAGGACAGTAACGAGGTGCTCAAGTCCCCGCTCGCCGCGGAGATCAAGGAGCCGGGGCGCGCCTATCTGCAGGTTGGCAATAACGAGATCTTCGAGCTGTTCCAGTCCGCCTACAGCGGGGCACCGGAAAAGGCGGTGGACAGCAATGTCAAGAGCTTTTCGATCTGCAGTCTCACCCCGTCCGGCAAGCGCATTCAGATCTACTCGCAGAAAAAGCGCCGCAGCGACGATGGTGAGCGCACGCAGCTGACGGCAATCGTGGACTATGTGCATGATTATTGTCAGACGCAGCATATTGAGAAGCTGCCGGATATTTGCCTGCCGCCGCTGCCGGAACGCGTTGATTTTCCGGAGAAGCTCACGCGCGCGGCTGCATCCGACATCGTTGCGGACATCGGTATCTATGACGACCCGGATCATCAGCTGCAGGACGTTTACCGTGTGGATCTGTCCGCGCAGAACCTGATGATCATCGGCTCTGCCCAGTCCGGTAAGACCAACGTCCTGAGCGTGATCGTTCGCAATCTGGCGCAGAAGTATTCGCCGGAGGAGGTCAACATCTACATTATTGACTTCGCTTCCATGGCGATGAAGGTTTTTGAGCCGCTGGCGCAGGTCGGCGGTGTGGTCACATCCTCCGAGGATGAGAAACTGAAGAACCTGTTTAAGCTCTTGTTCGAGGAGATCGCTGCACGCAAGCAGAAGATGATGGAGAAGGGGCTGAGCTCTTTTTCCGCCTATCGCGAGGCCGGATTGACGGACCTGCCGCAGATTGTTTTGCTGATCGACAACCTGACCGCGCTTAAGGAATTGTATTTCAAGGATGATGACGAGCTGCTCGAGCTGTGCAGAGAGGGGCTGTCCGTCGGCATCAGCGTCGTGGTCGCAAATGCGCAGACTACAGGCATTGGGTATAAATATTTGTCCAACTTTGCAGCGCGCATAGCGCTCTTCTGCAATGACAGCGGGGAATACAGCTCACTGTTTGACCACTGCCGCGAGCGTGTTGACGATATCCACGGCCGTTGTCTGGTCGAACTGGACAAGACGCATTTGGAGTGCCAGAGTTATCTGGCGTTTACCGGGGAGCGCGAGATCGACCGCGTCGATGCTGTGCGCGTCTTTGCCACGCAGATCCGACAGCGGTATCCGCGCAGCCGCGCAAAGCGGATCCCATTGATCCCGGAGGTGCTCAACAGCGCCTATATCAAGGAAAACTACGGAAGCGATATGCGCGATCGCTTTGCGATGGTGCTCGGCTTGGATTACGGCAGTGTCAGCCCGCTCACGGTTGAGCTCAACGGCCTTGGCGTTCTGGCCATTTCGGGCCGCGAAGGTACCGGTATGCACAATTTCATCCGCTACTATATTGACATGATGAACGCCGTTTACCCAGGCAAGAATGAGGTCTACATCATGGATGGTATCGGCAAACGGCTGGCGGCGCTGGAGGGCGCGGCAAATGTCGTTGCCTACGACTTCATGGCGGCCAGAGCCGCGGAGATGATCCAGACGGTGGAGCAGCGCGCACAGCAGCGTTATGATGCGCTGGCGAGCGGCGTGACCGAATCGATCGCGGACGAGCCGTTCCTCACGCTGGTCATCGACAGTCCCGATGCGCTTGAGGCCATCAGCAGTGACACGCAGGCGGCAAACGCGTATAAGAATCTGACCGGAAAGTATAAGAGCATGCATGTATTAGTGCTGGTTTGCAGCTATGAAAACACGAACATCTCCTACTCGGCGCCGGAGATCGTGAAGAAGGTCAAGGATGCGCGCCAGTTCCTATTCTTTGACGATGTGGCAAATATGAAGATATTCGACCTGCCGCTTGCCATCCTGCGCAATTTCAAGAAACCAATCGACAAGGGCGACTGCTATTACATTCGTGATAACGAATGCCGCAAGATCAAAACGCCTCGCTGTGCTCGATAATGGCGTACAGCGGCTGTAAATGAGAAGATTGAAAAAAGGAGGGACGCTTGTGGATGTCATGGAGCTGGATGCAGAGATCCAACGAGTGCAGCGGGAACTGGATCGGACGATTCGCCAGCGGCGCGATGACTTGAAAGCGCAGGAGCATCTGACGCGGGTCGCAGAGTACGGTTGCAAGCAGGCATAAGTGGCCTGCATCCGGATATACCCGTTTTACGGTTATATATAAGTACAAATAAGTACAAAATTATTAGGAGGAAAAAGTAATGTCTAACCAGATCAGAATGACTCCCGACGCAATGCGGGAACGCGCAAATCAGTACCGCAACGAGGCAGAAACCGTTCACGGTGTGATCTCTAAGATGGATTCTCTGCTGCAGCAGCTGCAGTCTGAGTGGGAGGGCTCGGCGAGCGAGTCTTATGCTGCACGCTACAACGAGCTTAAGCCCGGCTTCATGAAGGCGGAAGAACTCATTCGTGAGATTGCTTCGGCATTGGATGCCAGCGCGCGGATCGTCGAAGAGACCGACAAAAACATTGCCGATCAGTTCAGAGCGTAAGTATGTTTGTCTGCCTGCTGCCTCTCCCGGGGGCAGCAGGCAGGACATCCTGACGTTGCAGCTGTTTTGAGAATTGTCTTGCAACGACTGGAGCGCCAGAGTGAAGGGACCGCAGGCATATACGGAATAAGCGCGTTGAAAATTGAATGAAGCAAAGAATGCTGATTATAAAATAGCGGGGGTGAAAACAATGGATGTTATGCCGACAATCGATGGGTTGAAAATTGCCCATGACATCTTGAGGCAAGAAATCGCTTCCTATGAAGAGCGGTTGTTTGGCCTGTCGAAAATGATTGAGGATCTCGAAATGAGTTATGATGGCATCGGAGAAGAAGACCGGAAAAATGAAGCCGCCATGTTCGAGACGCAGGAGTATATGATGCGCAAGAAGACCCAGTTTCTGCATTCTGAAGTGCTCATGCGCGCGATAGATGAGATTGTAGATAGCACGAAAGTGGTCATGAAGAATCAAGAAGCCGATGTGGCTGAGATCAAAGGGGTTTGCAGGCGTGAATATTTGGAGCGCTGCGCGGAAAAAGAAGAACTGAGCTCTGTTATTTGGCGCAAGAAAGAGGAAGCGCGACATCTTGCCGAGCAGATAAAAGCGTTTGCTGCGGAGGTGATAGAATGAGTAGCTGCAATGCTTTTGAAAGTGGGCTTTGCAAGTGGACGCTATCGGAAGCGACTACCTACGACATGATCGTACACGATGCGGAGTATCTGGATTTTGCGGCTAAATATCACGCTGTCGGAAAGGAAATGGAAAAAATCCTGGAGGATTATCTGAAGACGGTTCGTGGCGTCAGCGATCTCTGCGAGGGCGAGTTTTCGGATAGCATGAAGGTGTTCAGTGATGTTGTGGAGCAGATCCTTAAAGATGGCGCCGGAGAGACCTTGCGAGGACTCAATAATGCGATGTCGGTATATATCGGCGCGCTGGATGATGCAGATGGAAACTGGAATTGAGGTTGACTATGGGAAAGAGCGTTCAAATTACGATCACGAATCTGGAAGATGCGAAAACTCGTCTGGATAAGAATGTGAAAGATCTCGACGCGCTGCTCGTCCGGGTGAAAAAACTCCCGTTTTATGCCGATTCGAAGTCTACGGGAATTAGTGCGCGTCAGATGCAAGCCATCACGCAAACCCAAATGGTGAGTATGGTGCGCGAGATGAAAAACCTCGTGATGAAGACGTCTGAGTTGCTGGATGATGCCCAAAAAAAGTATGCGTTTATGGATAATTCAATTGCGAAGGAGCTGAAGAATAAATGAAGCGTAAAATTCGCGACTATTCCGCGGCGACGATTGAGGCGTTCATGAAGTATATCGATACGTACTATGATGATACAAGCGGCAAGATCCGGAGCGGCTGGGAAAAATTTAAGCACTGGCTTGGCCTGTATCCAAAGGATCAGGATAAAATTAACGGGAATGTGGAAAAGTACATACGGTCGCTTGAAGACAACAAAAGTGTAACGATAAATAGGATCGGCCGCACGTGGGAAGCGGTTGCCAATGCTGAGAAAGAATATTCGGCTGGCTTTCAAAAGATAAGCGGCATGTGTGAAAGTTATGCGAGCGCAGTGAAAAAAGCGGCTGATATCATAAACATTTCGTCGTTTTCCAATCCTATTTCAATTGGTGGGTTGCTCAACAAATGCGCGGATGAGTATATGAATCTCATTGAGACAAAAGTCAAACAAATCCTGGAGAAACCTGTGGAGGATTTGACGGATGAAGATATTGAGATCCTTGCCTATGTCGCGCTGAACACAACGAATCAGGAACTCAAAGAGCAGATCCTCAATGCGTTTTATACGGATACGACCGACCAACACATCACCTATGTCGGGGATCCGCCGGAGTATCAGCCGTTCCACTATTATGATCGTAATCAGGAGAAGTGGGATAAATTCATTATGTGCGAAAACGCATATTATGATGTCAGCTGTAACAGATACTTAAATGGCGAGCTTGATGATGCGACATTCAACAGCATCATCAAAAACCATATGGCAGTTCGGCATCTGGACGCGGAAGGAGCGATGCTGTTTTCGGACGGAGAAGAAGGCACTGCTGTTACAATTGGGGACTTCGGAGAGATATCCTATGTTGTCCCCCAAAAAGAGCATGTTAAGCTTTTTGGGCCGAATAGAAGGCCGTGGAATTCAAACTCAGCATATGCAGACCGCTGGGACCCCGATTCACCCTATTACCAGTCCTTGCGTCGAGAGGTGGATGCTCAGATTCCGCGCGATGCCAAACAGCATCTTTCGGAAATAGATATACGAAACGGGGCGGACGCACGTGCTGAGATCATGGCGCAAAAGGATGATGCGCTGTATACGCCTGTGTCGGCGGATACGGTCGGCATGGGAGAAACAGGGGTCAAAATAGTGGGAAAGGTTCTGGATCATTTCCTGCCCGGAACGGGTGAAGTTCTTGATGCGCTGAACAAATATGCTTATAAACCGGCAAAAAAAGCGGGCAAAACTATAATTGCTGCAGATGAATATTTCGCTTCTGGAGGCGAGCTGACGCCACACGTCAAAACGGCATACGGATGGTATGTGGAAGTGTTTGAGGTAAAATGTATAACGGTTGACGGCGGCTTTGTTCTGATGCCTACCAAAGATACGTATAAGAGGATCAATGAGAACCTGCAGGAGCTGGAGGCGCTGAAGCAAAAGAAGGTAAAGCAGGGAGTAACGGAAGCGGAAGAATATAAGATAGCGCAATACGACATGTTGATGGATGGAAAACCGGAGGGCATCGAAGGTGAAGAAGTTGCGAAATGGTTCTTTGAGAAGTCCTGTGCGCATCCGGAAAATTTGTACGAATGTCGCGAAATTTTTAGTTTTAATTAAGATCGGGGCGCGTTGCGTACAGTCAACGTGGTCATGCGCCCACTTTAATATAACCTGTCCGTGCGCAGCCGGCTGTTCATAAACTCGGGTTTTGACAGATTGTATCATGTGTGTATCGGGTATTCAAGTGATCAACAGATAAAATAATGCTCCGCACCGCGTATCCGATCGGAAAACCATATTTTGAGGATTTGTCATCTCCTGCACTTGCACCCTTTGCTTGACATTGCTGCGGCTGTTTGCTAAACTGCTAAAGCGACTCGCTCGCAAAAACAGCAAAAGGAAAGAGAAGAAAGAAATGAAACTCGTCAAAGCCTACAACAGCGTCAGCCTCGTGCTGCGCATCGTCATCGGCATGGTCATCGGCACGGCGCTCGCCCTGCTGATCCCCAACGCCGCCGTGACTGCTCCCGGCATCGGCATCCTCGGCAAACTGTTCGTCGGCGCGCTCAAAGCGATCGCCCCGCTGCTCGTGTTCGTGCTCATCATCAGCGCGCTCGCCCAGTCCAAGGAGAAAATGGGCAAGCAGTTCGGTACCGTCATCGTGCTCTACCTCGTGTCCACGTTTCTCGCGGCCGTCATCGCCGTGGCCGCAAGCTACCTCTTCCCCGTGACCATCACGCTGACCGAGGCCGTCTCCGACAGCGCGCCCGAGAGCTTCGCGGAGATCTTCACGAACCTGCTGACCAACATCGTCTCCAATCCCATCGGCTCGATCGTCAGCGGCAACTTCCTCGGCATCCTGTTTTGGGCCATCGTGCTCGGCTTCGCGTTCAAGGGCGCTGCGGATTCGACCAAGCGCTTCCTCGCCGACGCCTCCGAGGCCGTCACGAAGGCGGTGCGCTTCGTGATCAATCTTGCCCCCTTCGGCATTCTCGGCCTCGTGTTCACGGCTGTGTCCACGAGCGGTCTGGCCATCTTCACCGAGTACGGCAAGCTGCTGCTCCTGCTTGTGGGCTGCATGCTGTTCTCGGCGCTCGTCGTCAACCCCGTCATGGCCTTTGTCGTCATGCGCAAGAACCCCTATCCGCTGGTGTTCAAATGCCTCAAGGAGAGCGGCGTGACCGCTTTCTTCACGCGCTCGTCCGCCGCGAACATCCCCGTGAATATGTCTCTGTGCGAGAGCCTCGGTCTGGATAAGGAGTTCTACTCCGTGTCCATCCCGCTCGGCGCGACCATCAATATGGCCGGCGCCGCCGTCACGATCACGATCATGGCGCTCGCCGCGGTGCACACGCTCGGCATCACCGTGCAGCTGCCCGTCGCGATCATCCTGTCGGTCATGGCGGCGCTCGGCGCGTGCGGCGCGTCCGGTGTTGCGGGCGGCTCGCTGCTGCTCATCCCCATGGCCTGCTCCCTGTTCGGCATCTCCAACGATGTCGCCATGCAGGTCGTCGGCGTCGGTTTCATCATCGGCGTCATTCAGGACTCGCTTGAGACTGCCATCAACTCCTCGTCCGATGCGCTGTTCACCGCCGTCGCGGAGTTCAAGCAGTGGCGCAAAAACGGCAAGGAGATCAAGTTCTGAGCCGTCAGACCCATATGTCCCAAAGCCCGACCGGGAAACCGGCCGGGCTTTTTTGAGACTGTCAAAAAGTAATGCTTTTTGACAAAGCGGCTGCAGTCTGCTGCGCGCATAATTTGTGCGTCTACGGCGCACAAATTCCACACTTGCAGCCTGAGAAGTATTTTCTTCGCCGCACGTGGCGCCGGAGGAAAGGATGGGACTTTCTTTCGCCGCGTCACTGACGAAAGGCTGCGAGGATCTTTGACAAGCTGCCAGAGCCCGACCGGGAAACCGGCCGGGCTTTTTTTGCGCTGCGGCGCAAAACTGCACGTCCTTTCTCCGGCGCGATGCCCGCTGCGCGCTTTGCGGCACAAAAATTTTCGCGCAGCGGCGCATATCCGCGCGCGGTTTCGCCGACAATAACCGGGAAGCAAATCCCGAACTTGCGCCTTTGGAGGAATGGATATGTACAAAAAGGACTTTATCGACACCAACGACTTCTCCCGGCAGGAGCTGCTGGACATCATCGAGCTGTCGCTGGCCATCAAGCGCGCCATCGCGCAGGGGTATTATCCCCCGCTGATGAAAAACCAAAACCTCGGCATGATCTTCCAGCAGTCGAGCACCCGCACGCGCGTGTCGTTCGAGACGGCCATGAGCCAGCTCGGCGGTCATGCGCAGTACCTCGGTCCGGGCATGATCCAGCTCGGCGGTCACGAGACCATCGGCGATACGGGCAGGGTGCTCTCGCGGCTGGTCGATGTGGTCATGGCGCGCGTCATCGAGCACCGCACGGTTGTGGAGCTTGCCGAGGCGTGCACGATCCCGGTCATCAACGGCATGAGCGACTATAACCACCCCACGCAGGAGATCGGTGACCTGTGCACGATCTGCGAGCACCTGCCGGCGGGCAAGCGGCTCGAAGACTGCAAGGTCGTCTTTGTCGGCGACGGTACGCAGGTGTGCGCATCGCTCGGCTTCATCACGACGAAGCTCGGCATGCACTTCGTGCACTACGGCCCGGAGGGGCATCAGCTGGGCGCCGGGCACAAGCAGATTCTCGAGGCCAACTGCAAGCTCTCCAGCGGCACATGGGCGGTCACGGACGAGCGCGACGCCGTGCGCGGCGCGGACTTCATCTACACCGACGTCTGGTACGGGCTGTATGAAAACGAGATGCCCAAGGACGAGCGCGTGCGCGTCTTTGCGGATTTTCAGGTCAACCGCGAGCTCATGCAGCTCGGCGCGCTCGGCTGCAAGTTCCTGCACTGTCTGCCCGCCACGCGCGGCGAGGACGTGACCGACGAGGTCGCCGATTCCGCCGCCTCGCTCTGCTGGGAGCAGGCCGGAAACCGCCTGACGGCGATGCGCGGGCTGCTCGTATACTTCACGCGCTGCCGCCGCAGCCCGTCGGAGCTGGCGCTGGCCGCGGCGCGCGAGGAGCTCGACACGTTTCTGGCCGCGCGGCTCGGCGGCTGCTGACCGGCGGATAAAGGAGCGGACGAATGGACGAACGCAAAAAGTTCCGCCTCGCGGACGTCATCCTCTCGGTCATCTGCGTCGTGTTCGTGGCCGAGGCCGCCGCGCCCGTCGCCTCCATCGGCAACAGCCAGTATTTCTGGTGGCTGTTCATGATGGTCGCCTTCCTGCTGCCCTACGGCATGATCTCGTCCGAGCTCGGCACGACGTATCCCGGCGACGGCGGGCTCTACGACTGGATCCACAAGGCGTTCCCGGAGACGAAGTGGGGCGCACGCGCCTCGTGGTATTACTGGATCAACTTCCCGCTGTGGATGGCCTCGCTCGCGGTCGTGTGTCCGGAGCTGCTGGGCGTGCTCACGGGGCTGCGCTTCGGCTGGGGCGCAAAGCTGCTCATCGAGCTCGCCTTCATCTGGATCGTCACGTGGATCGCCTGCTACCCTGTGTGCGACAGCATCCTCATCCTCAACATCAGCGCCGCCATCAAGATGCTCCTCGCGCTGACGGTGGGCGTGCTCGGCATCGTCTATGTCGCGCGCAGCGGCTTTGTCAACGACATGGCGCCGCGCACGTTCCTGCCGGGCTTTGACCTGCACAGCCTGTCGTATATCTCGGTCATCATCTTCAACTTCCTCGGCTTCGAGGTCGTGTGCACCTACGCCGACAATATGCGCGATCCCAAGCGGCAGATCCCGCAGGCCATCGTGAGCGGCGGCATCGTCATCGCGCTCATCTACCTGTTTTCGGCCTTCGGCATCGGCGCCGCCATCCCCACGCAGGAGATCAGCGAGGATTCGGGGCTGATCGACGCGGTCGCGCTCATGACCGGGCGCACGAGCGGCTGGTTCGTCGGCGCGGTAGCGCTGCTGTTTCTCATCACGCTCTTCGGCAACATGATCTCGTGGTCGATGGGCGTCAACGCCACCGCCGCCTACGCCGCCGCGCGCGGCGATATGCCCGCGGTCTTTTCCCGCCGCTGGGCGAAAAACGATATGCCCGTCGGCGCGGCGCTCACGAGCGGCGTCGTTGCGAGCGCGGTGTGCATCCTCGGCGTGGTCATCGAGCTGCTCTCTCCCGCGTCGTCGCTGTTCTGGAGCTTTTTCGCGCTCAACCTCGTCATGCTGCTGCTGAGCTATGTGCCGGTGTTTCCGGCGTTTTTGCGCCTGCGTGCGCGCGACCCGGATGCCGAGCGGCCGTTTCGCGTGCCGGGCGGGCGCGGGCTGCTGCGCACGCTGGCCTATGTGCCCATGGCACTGATCCTCATCTCGATCTTTTTCACGGCCGTGCCGCTGTCCACGGACAGCGAAACGCTCTCGTACTACCTGCCGATCACGGTCGGCTCGCTCATCAGCATCGCCATCGGCGAGGTGCTCATCGCGGCGCGTGCGCGCCGCCGTCCTTAGGAGGGGATACTATGGCAAAACGAATCATCGGCTCGACGCCCAGACGCGACGGCTACCGGATGCCTGCGGAATTCGAGCCGCAGTCCGGCGTGTGGATGCTCTGGCCGGAGCGCAACGACAACTGGCGCGACGGCGCCAAGCCCGCGCAGCGGGCGTTTCTGGACGTGGCGGAGGCCATTTTGCAGTTTGAACCCGTGACGGTCTGCGTCAGCGCGGCGCAGTACCAGAACGCGCGCGAGCGCCTGCCGCGCGCCGTGCGCGTCGTCGAGATGGCGAGCAACGACGCGTGGATCCGCGACTGCGGTCCGACGTTTCTCGTCAACGACCGCGGCGGTCTGCGCGCCGTGGACTGGACGTTCAACGCCTGGGGCGGTCTGGTCGACGGGCTCTATTTCCCGTGGGATCTCGACGATCAGGTCGCGCAGAAGGTGTGCGAGCTCGAGCGCGTCGATTCCTACCGCACCGAGGGCTTCGTGCTCGAGGGCGGGTCGATCCATGTCGACGGCGAGGGCACGGTGCTCACGACCGAGATGTGCCTGCTGTCCGAGGGGCGCAACCCCTCCATGGACCGCGGCGCGATCGAGCATATGCTCTGCGAGTATCTCGGCTGCGAAAAAGTCCTCTGGCTGCGCGACGGCATCGACCCCGACGAGACCAACGGCCACATTGACGACGTGGCCTGCTTCATCCGTCCGGGCGAGGTCGCGTGCATCTGGACGGACGACCCGCAAAACCCGTTTTACCAGCCGGCGCACGATGCCTACGACACGCTCTCGCAGGCGACGGATGCCAGGGGGCGCAGGCTGAAGGTGCACAAGCTCTGCCTGACGCAGCGGCCGTGCCTGCTTGAGGGCGCGGCGACGATCGACGCCGTGGAGGGCACCATTCCGCGCGCGGACGGCGAGGTCGCCATCGCGTCGTATATGAACTTCCTCATCGTCAACGGCGGCATCATCCTGCCGCAGTACGGCGATGAAAACGATGCGCTTGCCGTGCAGCAGGTGCAGGCCATGTTCCCCGAGCGGCGCGTGGTCGGCGTGCAGACGCGCGAGGTCGCCTTCGGCGGCGGGAACATCCACTGCATCACGCAGCAGCAGCCCGCGCCGCAGCGCAGGTGACGCCATGGCAAGGATCGTCATCGCACTCGGCGGCAACGCGCTCGGCAATACGCCCGCCGAGCAGCGCGCACGTGTGGCCGCCGCCTGCCCGGCGCTCGTCGGGCTCATCCATCAGGGACACGAGATCATCGTCAGCCACGGCAACGGTCCGCAGGTCGGCATGATCCAGACGGCGTTCGACACCGCCGCGAAAACGAACCCCGCCGTCGCGCCCATGCCGCTGCCGGAGTGCACGGCCATGAGTCAGGGCTATATCGGCTATCATCTGCAGCAGGGGCTGCGCCGTGCGCTGCGTGCGCAGGGTATGCCGTGGCAGGTGGCGACGGTCGTCACGCAGGTCGTCGTCGACCCGGACGACCCCGCCTTTCAGACGCCGACCAAGCCCATCGGCGCGTTTTACGACGCGGCCGCGGCACAGCGGATGCAGCACAGCGACCCGACTCTGCATATGCGCGAGGATTCCGGGCGCGGCTGGCGGCGTGTCGTCGCCTCGCCGAAGCCGGTGGACATCGTCGAGCGGCGCTCGATCCTGAACCTGCTCGACAATGAGTATATCGTCATCGCCTGCGGCGGCGGCGGTGTGCCGGTCGCGCGCGACGCGCACGGGGACTATTTCGGTGTCGACGCCGTCATCGACAAGGACTTTGCCAGTGCCTGTCTGGCCGAGGCTGTGGGCGCGGACTATCTGTTCATCCTCACGGCGG